>CACRXA010000060.1_pt1 | contig 1573 bp, 1 predicted proteins | sample 5377051 | NCBI WGS metagenome assembly CACRXA01 (sample SAMEA6061847, study PRJEB28556) | metagenome | reverse complement strand
GATGAGGTCAAATCTCACCGCCGGAGGGCTGGCAATGGGCAAGCATATCGTGGGCTACCTGAAGTGGGAGGATTTCTTGCAGGAGGTCGGTGCCCTGCGTCCCAAGACGGTGCGGGTGCAGGCCTACCACTGCGCTGAGGGGAAGGAGTCTCCCCTCGTCATCCGCTTCTGGGCCGAGGCCGCCTTCGTCTCGAAGGAAGAGGTCCATGTGGCCCGGCTTCCTCTGGGAGCCGCCTACGAATTCGAGCTCCGCGATCCCGGAACGCAGGAGCGCTTTGCCGTCCTGATGGAGCAGGCGGAGGCGCTGCTTCGTGCCGCCCTGGCTCCCTACGGCGTTGAGATCCGCCACGGCGTCTATGCTGGGACAGACCAGCTCAAGATCCGGACGGAGCCAGGCGGCCTCTGGCGGTTGGAGAGGGACGGCGAGGCGTTGCGGCTGGTTCCCGAGATCTCCGTGGAGGCCTCGGTGGAGCAGGTAGGCCGGGCCAGCCAGGTCTAAGCCTGGCCTGCAGCCTGGCCTGCGCATAGCCTTGGTGACAATTGGCCTGGGCGAAAGTTTTTCGCCCAACGGCTGGGGGCAACTCCCCAAAAGCGCGGATGGGGTGCCCGTCAACCCCACACCGAAAGGAGCGGGCCGAAGGCCCGCTCCATACCGCTGTGGGGGGCTCCGGGGGGCGACAGCCCCCCGGGGGGCTGTGGGGTTGACGGGCGGGGCCCCATCCGCGCTATCATCCGCCTTCCCCCAGCCGTTCTCTTTTCTTCCGCCGCCTGACCGGATCTGGCTCCGGATCGGCCTTTCTGTGGGCAGGATTCATCCCGCCCACAGAAAGCCTGGCCTGTGGCAAGTGGGCTGGCGATTGTCAATGGCAAATGGATTTGCTATTGATGGCCGGGAGCGGCTGGGTAGAATGGGGGTAGCCTGAGGGTGTGAAGCTTGGAGAAAAAAACGGATCGGCGCCCGGAGTCCCTGGGAGGGCCGGAGCGCCGACCGCCGGAGAACTGACGCATGCATACAGTAGAACAAGTTTCCAAACCTGTCAAGGCCTCGCAAGATCTCATCCGCCTGGCCCTCCGGGTGGTGGAGGGGGAGGCCTCCATCAAGGAGGCCCTCTCTCAAGTCCCGCCCGACAAGGGCCGTCTCCTCAAGGCGGTTGCCGCCTCGCTTCTCCGCTATCGGCGCTCTCCTCCGTCCTGGGATGCCCGCCTGTGGGCCACCCGTCGCCTGTGTGACCGGGGCGGCTGGATGGCCGAATTCGTCCGCCCTGCGCCCGGGCGCGGCCTGGAGCGCAAGCGCTTCAAGCTCCGTTGCCGATCGTCCTGGTGCGGCGATTGCGGGCCGATCCGGAGAGCCAGGGGCAAGGCCATCCTTCAGCCGGCCTTGGATTCCGGGCGCTGGATCGTGGTCACCCTGACCTACCCGGGGGAGGATCCGCCCGATCTGGCTCCCTTCCTGGAGCAGGCGGCGAAGAAGCTCGCTGAGATCGGGCGGGTGGATGACGAGACCGTGCGCATCCGCGCCCGGGCGCTCTGGATCAAGCGGGCCTGGCGGCGCTTCATGGATCTGCTCCGGAAG
>CACRXA010000059.1_pt1 | contig 2601 bp, 3 predicted proteins | sample 5377051 | NCBI WGS metagenome assembly CACRXA01 (sample SAMEA6061847, study PRJEB28556) | metagenome | reverse complement strand
GGAGGATCAGAAGTGGCTTCAGGCCCGGTTTCGGGAGGGGGTGGTGATCGTGGTGCTGGGGGTGGATCAGGATGAAGTGGCGCCGGTGCTGGGGTTGAAGCGGCTGCGGGATCCGAAAGAGGGGGTGATCCCGATGGGACCGCTGGAATACACGCTGGTTTACTCGCAGGTGCTGGGGGAACCGGAGGATCAGGCCCGTTTGGGAGATTGGCTGGGGCGGTTGATCGAGCGGGGGGATAGCTACACGTCGGGCATCCGGCGTCCGCTGTTTGCATCCTTCCGGAAGGCCATTGGGCGTCTGGATTCGGAGCAGGAGGTGCGGTTGCTGTTCCGGCGGCTGCACACCACCATTGATGGGGCATATGATTTGCGGGCGCAGTTTGAGGAGGCGCGGCGGCGATGGGAGGGATCTCCGGGGGTGGGAGGGGAGCCATGAGGAAGATGGTGAGGCGGATCATCGGTGGGGTGCTGATCCTGGGGCTGGGGCTGGTGGGGTGGCGGATTCTTTCCTCCCGTCTTTCTTCCCCGGTGGCCTGGGCTCACGACTGTCCGCCGCCGAACTGTGAGGATCGCCACAACCTGTATGTGCCGGGGGCGGGCTATGTAGCGAATGCTTGGACCTATGGCTACTGGTTTGGTGGAGTTCTGGAGGGTTGGGGATCGTCTTCCTCCTCTCGGGCCCTGTATTACATCTTCGTGGGCTCGCGTATCTGGCATTGTGCGGGATCTTGCTCTGTTCAGGATCAGTATCTCGACCAGTGCTTTTACTGCACCGGCAAAGGGACGAGGTCCGTCAGTTCGAGCGCGTATGATGCGTATATCAACACGCGATCGGCCTATCGGGCGAGTCCGGATCCCAGCGGTCCTCCAGGGGTGGAGTATTACACTTCGGTGTGGCCGGCGGGGGTGATGTCCTGTGCGCGCTACTGGTGGTCGGGCCAGCGCCGCTGACGGGCGATCTGGAGGATCAAGGGATGCGGGGAGAACGATCGGTGGCGCGATATCGGTTTCGGGAAGTGCGAGGAGGATTATTCTTCATCCTTCTCTTCGGGTTGATGATCACAGTCGCGGCTTTCCGCCCGGGCCTGCCGGAATGGCTACGCCTGATTCATGGGGGGGCGACCACGCCGGCCCCGGCCTCCACCCCGCCTGTCATGTCCTCGTCCCCCACGATGGTCCCTCCGGGCGCTTCGCCTCCGGCTTTTCTCCGGCCGCCTCCGGAAAGTCCGGGCCGTCTCCTCGCCTGGGTGTTTCGCCGGCGTTCCTTCGATCCATCTGCACCGGACCCGGCCAATGGCCAGGAGATCCGGGGCGAGGTCTTCTTGGAGGTCGGAAACGATGAGAAGCCGGCTCGCATGCATGGACGCTTCTGGCTTCCAGACGGTCGTCTATATGCAGAGATCTGGCGCACGGCGGCTGTGGGGTGGGAAGCCCGCTTTATGGACCCGGGGGGACCGGTCTGTTTTCAGGAGCCCTCCTCTCCGGAGGCGATGCGGTGGGCCTTCCCGCCCTTCGTGGATCTGGGGAAACTGCGGGCGGATGGCTGGGAGCCGACATCGGAAGAAAGGACCGGCTTCGATCTACCGGCTCCGCGTAGCCTGGAGGGAGCGGCGCCGGAGCGGATCTGGGGAGAGGGGCCTGTGACTTGGTGGAGGCGGACGGTGCGGTGGGAAGGGGGATGGGTCGAGCGGGCCTGGATGGCGATCAGCGAAGACGGGCAGTTGCGCGCGGTGCGCCAGGAGCGACGGGAGGCCGGGGGTCAGCGGCATTCCGATGAAGAACGGGTATATGGGCCTGTCTGGGTCCTCCGGCCGGATCCTCGCGGGGAGCTGCTGCTCCAGCCCAGCCCCGAGATGGCCCGGATCTGCGAAAGCGAAAAAGGGAAAGCGGGAGGAACCCCATGAGGCCCCGGCTTATAGCGGCTGTGATAGGTGTTTCCACTTTAACTTTGATTCTTATTCCCAGCGCTCATGCTCAATCGGGATGGAGTTCATGGTCGTGTCAGTGGACAGTGAGCAATGTTCCAGTTCCCGGGGGCGTATTGAGCGGTCGTGGATGCGCACAATGATGGACAGCTTCAGGGCCACCCAGCTGGAGAATCTGGGGAGATACTTGATCACGACACCTCCTCCCCCTTCGAATGCCGGGGCCTGGGGAGTCGTATACGGGTAAAAGCCAGGTGATGCATCCTTTCTTCTTGGAACTGCGAAGGGAGGGGAACGATCAAACGAGGGACTCCTGGTGTGGTGGAGGAGGCGATGAAATGATCAGGCATGCGTTCTCGGGAGGGATGAAGGGAGGGATGGGGTTTCTGTTGGTGGGGGTTCTGGTGGGTCTGGGGGTCCTGGGGTTGCGGGAGGGGTTGCCGGCGGCGCTGACGCCCTCGCCGGCCCACGCGGCGGCGCTGCCGCGGGAGCCTTTCATAGCCTTTGTGGGCCCGCTTCCCTTCGCCCGGGGGCTGCTGACGATGGAGACGCTTCGAGCCGAAGGGGTGGCGCTGTTTTCGGGCTGGGTTCCGTTGCGGCTGGCGGCGATGGGGCGGCCGCTGGATGGGGTGATCGTGGATGGGGAGGCGCTGAGGTGGATGCGCCCGGAGGATCA
>CACRXA010000058.1_pt1 | contig 3592 bp, 4 predicted proteins | sample 5377051 | NCBI WGS metagenome assembly CACRXA01 (sample SAMEA6061847, study PRJEB28556) | metagenome | reverse complement strand
CGCAGGGCACCGACCTCCTGCAAGAAATCCTCCCACTTCAGGTAGCCCACGATATGCTTGCCCATTGCCAGCCCTCCGGCGGTGAGATTTGACCTCATCCAGCGATCCACTTGCCGATCAGAATGCCCAGGGACCAGAAGGCCCCTGCAAGTAGCCACATCAGCAACCAGCCCACGCCGGGCACACCGAACCCAGACGTGGAGCTGAGGGCGGAAATGATATCCAGCCCCAGCATGACCGCGCCGCACAGCCATAGGGCGCCCAGGAACCCCATCACCGCGATCCCCCTCAAATAGGGCTCCTGAATGCGCCGGCTGGCCACGACATACGCCAGCGCCCCGATCCCGAAGGGAGCGCCGCAAAGCGCCACAGCCGACAGCACGATCGCCTGGACGATCGGATTCGCCATCTCAGACCTCCAGCCAGCTCTTGGGCTCCTCCCCTTGCCCGGATCCGGATCCGGATCCTTCCGTGAGCGACCGGAGCGACACGCGCGGCAGGTAGCGCTGGCTGGCCACGGCCTCCAGCATCCGCCTGCGCTCCTCCGTGACCTGAAGACCGAACTCCAGCGCCCCCGCCCGCCACACCAGCCCCCGGAGGCCTCCAGCCCGGACAGCCCACACAGATGGATCCATCCGGGAGAGCTCGTCCGGACGGATCCACGGACGCACCTGTTTGGCGTAGGACATCCGCCAATCCAGGATGCTCCCGCCCTCATGCAAGGACGGCATCCAGACTTCATGGGCGCCCAAAACTTCCGACGCCCACTCCACCGTCTGGACATCCGGATTGCCGCCAGCGATGAGGATGAGCGAAGAGTTTCCGACGATCTCGCTCATCCCCTCCGGCCCGTATGTGCCCACGATCTGGCCCACTGTTTGCCAGATGCTGGCGATGGACACCTGACGGCCCGCCAGCGTGGCATACCACCGAGGCAGGCCCGGCACGCCCACCGCCGCCGCCTCGTCCACGATGACCAGCATCGGAGGCCCCGGCTGACGATCCCGCCGGGCGGCAATCTCGTTGAGAAGCGCCCACATCCACAGCTGAACGACCGAGCGCAAGGCCTCGAGATCGGCCTGATCCACCGCAATGATCCACGCCCAGCGATCTCCCTCGAAGGCCAACGGGACGCCCTTGACCATGCTTTCGCGATCAAGAAGGCCCCTCAGGCGATTCGCCATATCCGACCAGCCATGTTGCAGAAGCGTTCTCTGCATCACGCCGGGCGTCAGATCCTTCGCGCCCACACCCGCCAGCGCCGCCGCCCGGGTTGCCCAGATCGCCGTCTGATGGCCCTTGACGGCCTCGTCTATCCACCTGGCCGGCCCCATAGCCAAGGCCTCCTTGAGGGCCTCCACGAAGGGGATTCCGCGCTCCAGCGCCCACACGGCCACCGCCGTGGCCAGCGCCGCGCCGGCCTCCCGGAAGACTGAATCCCAGCGCTCCCCCCGGCCCACGGCGAAGAGATCCTGGAACATTGACGCGATCCGGATCGGATCCCGCACCCAAGCGACCGGATCGAACCCATCCCCTACCCCAGCGCTCACGTGACTGTAGCGGATCTCATAGCCCCTGATCATCAGCGGATCCAGCGCCCTGGCCGTGTAGTCCATCCCGCCCTTTACGTCAATGGCCACGATCGGGCCAGCGTCCCAAACGGCCATCTGCAAGGACGCCCAGAGGCCCTTTCCGCACCTCGTGCTTCCGACCAGAAGCACATGGCCAGGCTCCGGGCGCCCGAGATCCCCAGGCCTCAGCATCAGGATCCGCCGGCCCAGCTCCCCCGGCACCCAGCCGATGACCAGGTTCGGCCCGATCAGCACATCGCTGGCCGGCCTGGCCAGGGCCATCACATCCCCGGCCCTCTGGATAAGAGCTCCCCCCTGTAGCCGTTGCCAGACCGCGCCAATCAGCCAGACCCAAGCGTAGGCAGCGAGAGGCGTGTAGAGGAACGTGAAGAAGGCCATGAAGCGAGGAAGCGCCATGTTTCCCACCATGGCGCCAACAAAGTATGAGCAGGCCATGAGGGCCGTCATCAGCGCCGCCACCACCAAGGCAACCCGATTGATGGCAGTCATCGCTCCCACCCCCTTTCGGCCTCCCGATCCCAGGCGAGCTCCCTCCCCTGCTCCATCCACTCGAGCTCTCGCTCGAGATCCTCCCGCACTTCCCCGACCCAGTCGGGATCCACGAAGAGATCGTCCCGCTCATGGGCCAGGGCCACGATGTGGGCCGCCGGGCGATCCACCCCGTCCACCGGATCGTTGTGATAGGCGACGTAGATCTGCCAGTCCTCCGGACAGCGATCCGTGAACGAGGCCACCGCCGCCTCGAGATCCGCCCGATCCTCCCCGGGCTCGAGCGAGATCACAAAGCGCCGCTCCCACTCGTAGCCCTCCTCCCGGATCTCCCGCCAGGCGGATCCGGGATAGACCCGCTCGCCAGTGCGGGCATCGTAGAGATGCCCCTCCTGGCGAGCGATGTAGCCCAGATGGCCCCGAAGGTTACGCCCGACCGGCTGGATCGGACGGCCCGACTGGCCCCGCTTCTTGCCCACCACCACCAGGACGACCTTCGCCACCTTGCACCTCCTCAGCCTCAGCCCGGTATCGCTTCGCCCGGTATCGCCCCCGGGCATCCTCCAGGCGCTTGCGCACAAGGGCCTCATCCCTGGTCAACCGGTAGAGGACTTCCGCCATGAGCTCCAGGTGAGGCCCCTCCAGGAAGCCCAAATCCAGCCTGGCCAGCGCCTGGCGGAGCTGGCGACGCACCTCCAAAGCGACCAGGGAGCCCAGGCGCTCCCCGAGCTCCCTGGCCACCCGATCCGCCGCCGCTTCCGCCGCCGCCGCCAAGGCGGCCTCGTCCGGACGCGGAGACTCGAGATACAGCACGACCGCCGTCCGGATGATATCGCTCATCGAGCGCCCGCTCCGGAGCGCCTCCTGCCTCAGGCGCTCCCAGAGAGGAGCTGGCATCGAGATCATCCTACGTTCCGACCGCTCCCCCTCCGGCACCGGACGCCCTCCCATCGCGCCTCCTCCTCTGCTGGTATTGGCGTTTGCGCCACTCCGGAAGGAGATCGAAGCGCCCACCGTAGCGAGACTGGCGATTGCGCCCCGACCCCCTCCGGTAGGCGAACCACCTTCCCCCTCCGAGCACCTCTATGCGCCAGCCCGGCCCGGGATCCGGGTTGCCAATATTGGCATCTCCAGGATCCTCCAGGTTGCCAATATTGGCACCTCCAGGATCCCCCCGGTTGCCAATATTGGCACGTCCGGAATCCGCCGGGTTGCCAATATTGGCACCCAGGCCAATCAGCCCTCCTCCCCGCCGTTCTCCCGCCCCCGCTTGCGTTTTGGGACAGCCGTGGAGGCCTCCAGCCCATTCGCCCCATTGACTCCCGAGGCCCCGCTCGAGGCCTCCAGGCGGATCCCGCCCACGACGGACTCGGCCACCCGCCTGGCCAACTCTTGGGCGGCCAGGTCAATGACCTTGTCCACATCCACCGACGAGGCCGCCGCCACCAGGCGCTGGGCCAGGGCCTCCACCGCCGCCGCCCGCGCCTGATGCACCACGTCCTGAAGCCGAT
>CACRXA010000055.1_pt1 | contig 5654 bp, 3 predicted proteins | sample 5377051 | NCBI WGS metagenome assembly CACRXA01 (sample SAMEA6061847, study PRJEB28556) | metagenome | reverse complement strand
GGCCGAGCCCGGCCTGGCCGTCCCGCCCACGGAGCGCTGGTGGCTGGCGCCGGAGATCCGGACCTTCGCGCCCCGGCGCAACGGACGGCGGTTTTCCATCCCCTTCACGCTGCCGCGGTAGACCTCCCGGAGATGAGGGAAGCGGGGGAGCGAGGGAGCCAGGCGCATTCGCCTCCGCACCTTTCCAGGATCTTGAAGGAGAAGGCTTTATGGGCTGGGTGGAGCGGGATGGGAAAGAGATGCTGGACCCGGAGGCCCCGGTGCAGCGGATCTGGCCGGGATTGCGGCGGTTGCCGGCGACCCCGATGGGCCTCCCGGAGCCTCCGGAGCTCCCTTCGGTGCCCCGGGCCCCCGAGCGGCCGCCTTTCTACCTCCACGCCCCCTGGGCGCTGATGGCGCTGGTCTACGGGCTGGTCGGCCCCCTGACCGGTATGCGATCCAGCTGGGTCTCGCTGCTCTTCCTCCCTCTGGCCCTGGGCTCCTCCTTCCTGGCCGCCGAGATCCAGCACCGGTGGAGTCTCTCCCGATATCGCCGGGAGCTTCAGGAGACCCTGGCCCGCTCAGAGCGGCGGCTTCGTCGTTTCCTCGAAGGAGTGGAGGCATGGCGTCAGGCAATGGAGGCCTGGGAGCGCACGCTCTTCCCTCCCTGGGAAGATCTGGAGGCCCGGCTGCGAAGCGGATCCGATCTCTGGTTCCGCCGGCCGGAGGATCCCGATTTCCTGCACGTCCGGCTGGGGCTTACAACCGAACCGCTCCGTCCCCCTCAAGGGCGCTGGTCCTCGCTGGACCCCGAGGAGGTGCCGCCGCCGTTGCGAGGGGCCGCTCACGCCGTCCGGTCGATTGCAGAAATGCACCGGGAGGTCCCCCTCGGGCTGGACCTCCGCCGCCCGGCAGTGCTTCGGGTTTTCCCGGGACAGGAGGGAATCCTCCGGCGCATCCTCCTGGAGGTGGCGCTTACCCATTCCCCCAGCGAGGTGGGGCTCTTCGCCGCCCTCGCCGATCCGGAATGGTCCTTCCTGCGCTGGCTGCCCCACACCGGGGAGGAACGGGAGGGATGGGCGGATGGACCCGCCGCGGTCCGGGAGCGGATCTTCGAAGAGTTCTATCGCCGACGGGGACGGGGAGAAGGGATCCTCCCTCGCATTCTGCTGTTGCTGGACGCGGACGCGCTGGGGGATCCCCGGCTGGGGGAGCTGCTCCGGGAGGGCCCTGTCCGGGGCATCCACCCGGTTTTGATCCTTTCGCCGGGGGAGCCGGTGCCGGGGGAGGTGCGAACCGAAGCTGTCCTGTTCCCCGGGGGTGGGATCTGGATCTCCCATCGGGATGGGGGGCCGCAGGAGGGACGGGATCCTGGGCCTTTTCTGACCGCGGGGCACGCGGAGGCCCTTGCCCGGCGGTTGGCCTCGCTGCGTCCGATGGGCATGCGTCCCTCGCCCCGTCCGGTGCCTGCCCCCGCCCTGTGGGGGATCCAAGCGCGGGAGACGGCGCCGGAGGATATCCAGCGCCTCCGGGCCCTTCGCGGAAAGGCCCCCTCTCTGGCGGTCCCGCTCGGAACTGAGGAAAGCGGGGAGCCCTTTGTGCTGGATCTGCACGACCGCGCCCACGGCCCCCATGCGATGGTGATCGGGGCCACCGGGTCCGGCAAAAGCGAGGCCCTGCGCACCCTGGCCCTGGCGCTGGCCCTCCACTTCCCCCCGGAGCGGGTGCAGCTTTTGTTCATCGACTTCAAAGGGGGTGGGGCCTTCGCGCCCCTGGAGGGGCTGTCCCACTGCGTGGGGCTGCTCTCCAACCTGGACGCCCGGGAGGCCGCCCGGGCCCTGCGGACCCTGGAGGGGGAGCTGGACCGGCGGCAGCGGGTCCTGGCCGCGCGCGGGGCGGATCACGCCGACCAGATCGGGCTGCCGCATCTGGTGGTGATGGCCGACGAGTTCGCAGAGATGCTGGAGGCGATCCCGGACGGGATGGCCCGCATGATCCGCCTGGCCCGGCTGGGCCGCAGCCTCGGGATGCATCTGGTGCTGGCCACCCAGCGGCTGGGGAGCGCGGTGCCGGCGGATCTGCGGGCGAACCTTCGGGTGCGGATCGCCCTGCGCTGCGAGACCCCGGACGAATCCGCCGCGGTGATCGGGCGGCCGGACGCGGCGTATCTGGTCGGCTCCGGGTGGGCCTTCGTCCAGGTCGGCCAGAACGAGGTGTTCCGGCGGATCCGGGTGGCCTATGTTTCGGGGCGGAGTCTCGGGGCCCGGGAGATCCTCTGGATGGACCCCGCGGATCCCGCCCGGCGGCTGCGGCGGGAGGTGATCGGCGGCGAGGCGCGGCGGGATCTGGACGTCCTGGTGGAGGCGCTCGCCCGGATGGACCCTCCGGCCCCGCGGCGGACGCCCCCGCCGCTGCCGGCCGATCCGGGCTTCCCGGAGGGGGAGGGGGAGCATGGGATCGGGATCGGGGTGGCGGACTACCCGGAGATCGGCGAGATCCGCTGGATCTTCCTCACCCCCTCGGCGCCGGACTGGCGGCTGGTGGGGCAGGCGGGGACGGGGAAGACGGCGGCCCTGATGGCGGCGGCCGCCGCGGCCGCCCGGGCGGGCCGGCGGGTGGCGGTGGTGGATGGGGACGGCGGGTGGCGGGGCTGTCCATGGGCCCAGGTGGCCGACGCCGACGATCCGGAGGCGGTGGTCCGGCTGCTGCGGGAGATCCGGGAGGGCGTGCTGATCCTGGACGGCCTGGACCGGATGAGCGAGGAAGCCCTGGAGCGGCTGAACCTCCTTCTTTCGGACGCCCCGGGGCCGGACCGCCTGTGGATCTGGACGGCGGCCCGGCGCGAGGTCTCCCTGCGGCCCCTGCGGGGGCGGCCGGCCCGGGTGGTGCTGCTGGCCATGGAGGCTCGGGAGTGGGAGGCCCTGGCGGGGCGCCATCCCGTCCCCGACGGCCCCTTCCGGGGGCTCTGGCTGGACGGGGGGGAGGGGCGGGAGATCGTGCTGCGGCGGGCCCTGGGCGATCCGCCGCCCCCCGCGCCGCCCCTGCGGCGGGCGGCGGATCTTCCCGCCCGCTGGGACGCGCTTCCACCGGCGGCCCGGGACGGGGCGGGGTGGGTGCTGCCCCTGGGCTGGTGGGACGCGGATCTGGCCCCGGCGGCGGTCCGGCTGGATCCCCGGCGGCCGGCTCTCCTGGTGGACCCCACCCTTGCGGCGGCCCGGGGGCTGCTGGGCCGGCTGGCCGCCCGGCTGGCGGCGGCCGCCGCCCGGGCGGTCCTGTGGGACCCGGACGGGCTCCTGGAGGGGGAGCCGGGGCTGGAGGGGGCCGAGCGGCCAGAGGACCCCGAGGCGTTCTGGGCGGCCCTGGAGGCAGCGGAGGCCGCCGGGGAGGCCTGGGTGGGCGTGGTCGTCGACGCCGACCGCTTCCGGATGGCCCTGGGATACGGGAGGGAGCCGCCCGCTGCCGTCCGGCGGCCCCGGCGGGGGGCGCTGCTCGTGGCCGGCCGCGACGGCCTGGGCCTGCGAGGCTGGCGCCTCGCCCCGGACCCCGAGGATCCCCGGGGCGCTCCCTCCCGCCTTGCCGCCGCCTGGCCGATGGCGGCGTACCTTTCCGTCCCCGGCGAGGGGGCCTGGGTGTTGCTGCCGCTGCAGCCTTAGTTTGGCGCCCGGCGCCGAATTTACGAGAGGCGCGGTGGACACGATCTGTCCGATTTGGAAACAATAAGAACGACAGCTCCGAGGAAAGGAGGTCAAGATGCCGTATCGGCTGAATTACGGCGAGGCCCGGCGGGTCCTCGGGACAGCGCTGCAGGCCCTGCGGACGGCCAACGAGGCCTACTACTCCGGGGTCCGCCGCCGCTTCTATGACCTCGTGGAGATGGGCGCGACGGCCGAGATCGCGGTGGCGGAGGCCCTGCGGGAGGCGGATCAGGAGGCGATCCGCTGGGCCGGCGAGGCGCCCCAGCGGATCGCCTCCTGGCTGGGGTTGCTGGATCGGGTGGAGGCGGAGGACCGGGAGGCGGAGGCCCGGATGCGGGCCGCGGCCCGGCGGCGATGACAGACGGCGCGGCGAAAGGAGGACGCGATGCCGGAGGAGCCCATCTTTCCGGAAGATCCCATCCAGTGGATGTATCGGGAGTGGCGCCGAAGCATCGAGGGCACGCCAACAGATCGGATCCTGGACCTCATCGAGGGCGGCGCCCGGACCGTGGAGGGGTTCATCCAGGGCGTGCGGGAGGCTGGAGAGGGTGTGCAGCGGGATCTCCAGACCTGGGTCACGGATCCGGGGCGGAAGCTGGAGGAGCTCCAGCAGATCCCGGGGCTGGTGGTGGCGGGATGGGGCGCGATGCTGAAGCCGGTGGCCGACGGGCTGGCCAGCGCCCGGACGCTTCTGGAGCAGGTCCTGGCCGGCATCCGGACGGATCCCACCCTGACCCTTTCAGTGGACCCCCAGAACCTGGCGGATCTGCACGCGGCGGCCTCGGCCCTGGAGCGGGTGGTGGAGGCCTCCCAGCGCCTTCACCGGGCGGCGCTGGGGCTGGCGGAGGGGGCGGGCCTGACCTCCGAGCAGGTCTGGAATGCCTGGGCCGGGCTGGTCATGGCCGGGACGATCGGGCCGGCCCAGACCCTGGCGAGGGTGTTCCATGAGGCCAGCCGCTTCATGGTCGACGTGCTTGCCCGCAACGGACAGAGCGGGAACCCGGTGGCTTACTATCCCCCGATCCGGATTCCCCCCGCCTTCTCGAAGCCGCGCGTTCCCCTGATAGTCGTTGCCGTGGCGGAGCTGCCGGGCCGGCTGGGGGCCCTGGAGAAGGCTCGGGAGGAGCTGGCGGAGGCCGTGGGCGGGCTGCGGCTGGCCCTCTCCCGCCTGGAGGCCTGGGAGGGCTACGCCCGCCTGGGCTTCCGGGACGGGGTGGAGCAGGCCTACGCGGTCCTGGAGCGCTTCGCCGGCCCGGTCATGATGGGGATCCTGAACGAGGCCCGGCCCCTGCCGTCCATGGCCCAGGAGATGGCCTCTACCATCTCCCGCATCGCCCCGGTGGACGTCTCGGTGCTGCGCCTGCATCCTTCCCGCTTCCAGGCGGCGGAAGATTACCTGCGGCACATCCGCGCGGCCTCGGAGGAGCTGGCCGGCCGGCTGGCGGGAAGTGCCGGGGCCCTGCGGGCGGCCTGGGCCATGCGGGACGGCGCGGCGGCGGCGGATGAGATGGAGGGCTGGGGCCGGCGGGCCCGGGAGGTGGTGGGCGGGACGGCCCAGCGGATCCTGTCCCTTCTGCCCGAGCTGCGGAACCAGGTGGAGCGCTACGAGGGCCAGGCCGGGAAAGCCCTGCTCTATCGCCCGGAGGAGATGATCGCCCAGCTGCAATCGTAGCCCCGGAGGTGGAAAATGCCGATGCCGATCCGGGTGCAGTACGGCCAGGCCCGCGGGATCCTCCGGGCCGTCCTGGAGGAGGCCCGCCGGGCCCATGAGATCCATTTCCATCCGCGCCTGCGCGCCTTCCTGGAGGAAGGCGACACCCTGGGACAGGCCCTGCGCGAGGCCCTGGCCCGGCGGGCGGATCGGGCGGCGGCCTCCTGGTCCCGGGAGCTGCCGGAGGAGGTCGCGGCCTGGGTCCGGCGGCTGGACGAGCTGGAGGCGGCGGATCGGGCGGCGGCGGCCCGCATCCGGGCCGCCGGGGG
>CACRXA010000054.1_pt1 | contig 8930 bp, 7 predicted proteins | sample 5377051 | NCBI WGS metagenome assembly CACRXA01 (sample SAMEA6061847, study PRJEB28556) | metagenome | reverse complement strand
CGCATTTTGACCTCCCTTCACTGGCAGGCGAGGCCCATAGCGGAAGCGAAGCTCCCAGCCCTCCGGGATCAGGGCCAGGCGGTCGGTCAGGATCAGCATTATGGCGGCCTCCTCGGGCGGAGAAGAAATTGCAATCGCCTCATAAAGGCTGATAGCCGGGAGAGCCAGGCAGCTCATCTGATTTCTCGTCTTTTCTTCTCATCCATGTCCCAGAGGTCCTCCGGGATCTCGTGCCGGAAGCCGACGAACAGCCAGCGTTTCCTATGATCCAGGTCAAAGACGGCCGCATGCTTGAGCCCGGCCTCGTCCCGCCAGGTCAGCGTGAGACGGGCGATCTTCTCCTCCTCCTGGGGCACACCCAGCGGAATCCCGCCAATGCGCTCCTGTTCAGTGAAAAGCGTGCCACCTTCACGAAAGATGATCTCCCTGGAATCCCCAGGGGCAATCGGAAGCTGCTCGAAGACAGAGAATTGTTTGGGGAGGGTTTTCGGATCATGGGGCTGCAGGATCAGGACGCCGCAGATGCTCAGGGCTGTCCCGGATCCGACATTGTAAAGCCGGATCTGAACGTCGGACGTGTTGGCCAGCCATTGAGGATTCCCTGCTATCTCTTTGATGTCTGGCGGGACATTCTCAGGGATATTTGGAGGAGACTGAGGAACTAGGATGGAGCGGCGCTGGCTTGCCAGCTGCCTCCGGGAGATCTGGACGCTCCGCCACGTCAAGACGGCCAGAATGAAGGTGGCGGCAGCGACGGTGACGTTAGCAGCAGAGCCGAGCCGAACGGGATCACGGGGGTCCGGGACCAGGATCCAAGCGATCGCCCCGAGGGCAAGAAGAGGGACCAGGAGGACAGCCCAGTTTTCCTGAAGCCATCGCCTCATGCTTCCATCCCTCCCATTCCTTCCTGGGGAGGCGGCGTTTGGAACCCCAGCCGTTCCCTCAGGCGCTTTTGTTCCTGGATTGCCACCCCCTCCTTCAAAGTTTCGGCCAGGTAACCGTAGACCTCGCGGGGGTAACGTCGGCCGAGCTGCTGGATGGAGCGCAGCAAAATCTCCGGGGGTTGCGGGCCCAACAAATTGGCGAGAGCGGCGTCCAGGCCCAGCAGGACCAATATCTCCACGCAATCCTGCACAGAGACCGGCTCTCCCAGCACGGCCTCCACCACCGGCCGGAAGGCATCCACTTGATCGTATGTATCCCTGGAGATCGCAACGACCACCGAATCCTCTTGCATCCCCTTTATCCTCCCTAGCCGGGCTCCTCCGGGCGCCACCGGGCCAAGTAGGCCCGCAGCAGGGCCCGGAACAGGCGGCCGTGGCGCGGGATCTTCAGGTGCAGGAGCTCGTGGACGATGACCTCGGCCCGGAAGGCGGCCGGCTGGCGCAGCAGCTCGGTGTTGAAGGTGATCCGCCCCCGGGAGGAGCAGCTCGCCCACTTGCGCTTCATCGGCTGCAGCCGCACCTCCCGCGGCTGCACCCCGAGGCGTCGGGCCCACGCCTCCACCTCGGCCCGGAAGAGCGCCTCCGGCACCGTCTGCTCCAGGGGCTGCCATTCCCGTCGCTCCGGCTCCTTCATGGCCCCGCCCTCCGCAAGGTGTCCAGCAGCCTCTCCACCCAATCTACCGGATCCCGGATCCCGGAGTCCACCAGAGCCCGGTAGAGGGCCCGCCGCAGCTCCCGCTCATGGGCCCCCGACTGGCGCCAGTGGGGGAATTTCCTCAAGGCCGCCTCGATCTTCCGCGCGATCTCTTCGGCGTCCCGGATCCCTTCCCGTTTCAGCAGCCAGAAGGCGGTGAAGCCTTCCGGGGAGAGCCGGCTCCGGGCTCGCTCGGCCTCGGCCTCCCGATACTCATCCACCAGCGCCCGCAATGACTTCAGGGCCTCCTCAGCCGACCGGATACGCGCCTCGTACTCCCGGAGGATCTGGGCGGCCCGCTCCCCGATGGACAGAAGATAGGGGGCTCGAGCGCCCTCCGCTTCCATCAGGCGGTAAAAGGCTTTGACCAGGTTGAAGATGCGCACGGGCTCCGGCCCCTCCTCCGCCAGCCGCGCCAGGGCCGCCGCGTCCAGCCGGTGGATTTCCCGGGGCTCCAGGAAGGCCGCCAGCCGGGTGTGCTTCCGCACGATCTCCTCCGTCTTGCGCAGGAAGCTCTTGTCCACCGAGACGTGCGGCTCGTAGGCGGAGCGCACCGCCCGATACAGGTCGGCCAGGGCCTGGTAATCCTCCAGGAAGGGACGCAGGAACGGATCCGGGGAGAGGATCTCGTAGATCTCCTCCAGCTCCCGGAAGAGCCGGTAGAACGCCTCCCGCTCCTCGGAATCCCGGAAGCGTTCCAGGGCCGCCTCCAGGGCCTTGTCCTCCGTCTTGCCCTGCACCAAGGGGAGATACTTCTCCCGCCCCGTGGCCATCAGGGCGGCGAACCGCTCCCTGAGCACCCCCAGCTCCTGCACCACCCCCACCACGTCGGCGGAGTCGAAGGCCAGGGCCCGCTCCAGGTTGCCGAAGATCCCCACAAAGTCGACGATGAGGCCGGCCGTCTTGCGCCGCCCCGCCTCGTCCTCATAGGGGCGGTTCACCCGGGCGATGGCCTGCAGCAGCACATGGTCCCGCATCGGCTTGTCCAGATACATGCAGTAGAGGATGGGGGCGTCGTAGCCGGTGAGCAGCTTCTCGGTGACGATCAGGATCTTGGGAAGCTCGTCGGGCCGGCGGAAGGCCTGGCGGACCGCCCGCTCCTCGTCCTCCGACAGATGATAACGGGCCAGGTGGGGCGGGTCGTTATAGCCCGGGCTGATCACCACCCGGGAATATTCGGGCGGAAGATACCGGTCCAGGGCCTCCTTGTAAAGGGCGCAGGCCTCCCGGTCCACGGCCACCAGGAAGGCCTTGTAGCCCATGGGCTCCACGGACTGCCGGAAATGCTCGGCCACGAAGGCGGCCACCCGATCTACCCGCTGCGGGCTCTTCAGCATCGCCTTGAGGTTCACCGCCCGATCCAGCACCCGGTTGAGCTCCTCGATGTCGCTCACCCCCTCCAGGGCCGCCTCCCGCCAGAACTCCCGCTCCATCGCCTCCTGGTCGGCCTGCAGCTCGTTGGGGGCCAGGGCGTAATGGAGGGGGACCGTAGTCCCATCCTCGATGGACTCCCGGATGGAATATTTGTCCAGGTATCCCTGCGGGTCGTCCCGCCCGAAGGTCTGAAAGGTGCTCCGGCCGTGGGCCGTCCGGTCGATGGGGGTGCCGGTGAAGCCGATGAAGGTGGCGTTGGGCAGGGCGCCCATCAGGTAGTTGCCCAGGTCTCCCCCCGTGCTGCGGTGGGCCTCGTCCACCAGGACGAAGATGTTCTCCCGCAGGTTCAGGTTGGCCGGCATGTCGTCGAACTTGTGGATCATGGAGATGATGAGCCCCCGGGTGTCCCGCTCCAGGAGCTCCCGCAGATGGCGCTTGCTGTTGGCCACCTCGACATGCCGGAGGCCCACCTCCTGGAGGTTCTGGAAGAGCTGCTGCTCCAGCTCGTTGCGGTCCACGATCATCAGCACGGTGGGGTTGCGGAAGTCGGGGTCCTCCAGGAGCATCCGGGCCACCGTCAGCATGGTGTAGGTCTTGCCCGCCCCCTGGGTGTGCCAGACCAGCCCCCGCCGCTTCTCCGGATCCCGACAGCGGCCCAGGACCCGCTCCACCGCCCGCATCTGGTGGGGGCGCAGCACCACCTTGCTCAGCTCGTTGTCCCGCCGCACGAAGATGATGTATTCCGTGAGGATCCGCAGCACCCGCTGGGGCGCGATGAAGGCCTTGACCAGGGTCTCGAAATCCTGCCCGGCCGTCTCCTCCCGCCAGTTGAGGAGGGCCCGCCGGGAGAGGTTCCAGGTGGGGCCGTAGAAGAAGCGGACCAGCTGGATGAGGGCATGCAGCTGCAGGAGGGCCATCAGCTCGGGCCCCTCCCGGTGATAGCGCCGGATCTGATCGAAGGCCTCCGCGATGCCCTCCGCCTTGATGGGGGACTTGGCCTCCACCACGATCACCGGGATCCCGTTGATCAGGAAGACCACGTCCGGCCGGATGGTGTGGCGCCCGTTGGAGAACGTGAACTCCTCGGTGACGTGGAAGGCATTGTCCTCGACGGAGTCCGGATCCAGGAGGCGGATGTTCCGCTCCCGCTTCTCCGAGGGGACGAAGACCGTCTTAAGGCCCCGCAGATACTCCCAGGCCTCCAGGTTGCCCTCGATGGAGGGGGGGACCCGGATCAGCCGGCGCGCCACCTCCTCGGCCCGGGCGGGGCTGTCGATGACCCCGGGGTTGAGGCGCTGCAGCTGCCCGATGAGGACCTCCCAGAGGATAGGACTATCCACCCCCCGGCGCAGCCGCTCCGCCTCCTCCGGAGGCAGATAGGTCCAGCCGACCTCCATCGCGTAGCGGATCAGGGGATTTTGCACCGTCCGGCGCTCGCTGCGCAGGCTCATGGCGCATCCTCCGCGAACCGGGCGATGAACGCTGGGGGCAGCCGGAGGCGGGCGGTCATCAGATCGTGCAGGAGCGTGCGGAACAGCGCCTCCAGCGCCCGCTGGCGAGCTTCCTCCGCCTCAATCTTGCGATCCACCGCGCGCAGGATCTCCGCGATGGCGCGTTGCTCGGGGAGAGGGGGAAGAGGGATGAGTAGTGAGACCACAACAGCTCGTGGTAGCCTCTGCCTCCCTGTTGTCCCTTCCATTTTCGAGGCCAGGGCTTCCCGTATAGAAGGTTGAAGCAGGTAATAGTTCAGAAATTCAATCTCCAGTCGCTCTTTTGCACGGATAGGAAAGACCTCGGTTGTTGCATAGCCCCAGCCTCCCGGGATGCGTTTCACAATGCCCTGCTTTCCGTTTTCAAGGCACGGGGTGATCTTGGCGAGGAGTAGATCCCCTTCTGAGATGGCAACGCCACTTCTTATCTCAGTAGGCACACGAAGTTCGTATTGTAAGATCTCACGGCCACCTTCGGGTATGAGTGACATGGGAATAAATGGCAACATATCTCGAGTCGGTTCTGGGATTCGTGACGGGCCTACGCTGGCTACCTCCCCCAGCCTCACCACGCGCCAGTGGGCAGGGAGGGGGCCGATTTCGGTGTCGTGTATGGGGACATGGTCGGCTTGGTCCACGGGCACGGGGCCGTAGGTGAAGAGATAGCGCATGAGGCTCTTTTTCAATTCCCGGAGCGCGGCGATGACCCGCTCCGTCGCCTCCTTGGCCCGTTGCACCGTCCGCAGCACATCGGCGATAGCCCGCTGCTCGAGGAGAGGGGGGAGGGGCACTGCAAGTGCCGCAAGTCGGGATTTGGAGAGATTCGGGATAGTCGTCTTATTGCCCGTTCCACCGTAGAGACTAAGAAGTGTCCACGCTGCTTGCATCCAATACATGTAGAAAAGGGGCGCAATACCTTCGCGGGCGGCCCTCAAGCGATACAAGTGATTCTGATAGAGCATCAAAGACCGTTGCCCCTCCCAAATCGCCGTCCTACCGATATCTCCGCCTTCGCATACCAGGAGGTCGCCTGGGATCAATGCTAACCGCTCCTCTTCCTCCTCCTCGAAATGCATCTCATCGAGGACGCTTAAATCTATACGACCCCACAGGACATTCGCTGTGCGGAGAAAAGGGCGCTTCCTCGGACCTGCGCGCGCCCTTGGTGAAAGGGCTTTGCCTTGCTGTATCTCAAAAAGATCTCCCAGCCTCACTACCCGCCACTCCTCTGGCAGGGGGCCGAGCTCGGTCATTTTGTAGCCAGGCGGGAGCTCCTCAGATAGAGGGCTCGCCTGCAGCCTTGCATGGTTTTCAAGCGCCTGAGTCAATTTACGACCGGCCATGGGCCTTTTCCTCTTATCCAGCGTTGAATCAAGACCTTAAACTTTGCTGGAGATCTGTCCGCAGAGGCTCTAGAGTAGGCCAGAGAATCAATCCATCACCCCAAAATGGGGGTGCTCCATATCCGTGCCGGCTGCGAAAGCGCTGACTCAGCGCCTTCATCTGTTCTACCAACCAGGCCTCAGATTTCCTCTCCTCAACGCTGACCACCCAATCGCGCGTGATACCTACCACTACGTCAGCGATCTGCAGCATATCGTGGAAAGTTGCATCAGAAACCAAGACCGATGGATGAAACCCAAGCTCCTTTAGCGCTCCGTGGTGATGGCGCCTTCCCGGGCCGACTTCAACGCCTTCCACATACCACTTCGCATATGCTTCCTCCAGCGCCTTAGGGCCCCGTCGGATCGAACCGGATACAAACCTATCCTTGCCCAATCCGGGTGTGTCACAGACAACTACACATCCGCTTGCTTGGCGTTCTACAACCTCCTCTGCGGCCCGCTGCAGGACATAACGAAGGCCTTCGCAGTAGAAATCACGGACCGACGCCTTAGACCAGACCCTCTTCCACCAAGCAAGTTGCCGCAAATCAAACATCACTGCAACGATGCAGGACATTCCTGTCGATACAATTGTTTGTATCGCCTTTTCAGCGAGATCCCGAGTTGTTCGGGCTTGGTTCTCCAACCTCTTCCGCGTAGGATGGTCCTGCGGCAGGTTCCACTTCACCTCGGCGTCCGGGTCGAGACCCAGGCCAACTTTCATTTGATGCCATTGTTGGATGATTCCTAGAACGGCATCCCATTCGACTAGGACTCCCCCGACAGCCAGGAGGGAGCCCTTTTCCGATTCGTCAACCCATAAGCTCAGCATGCCCATAGATTCGATTCCTCTCGGTCAACCCTCCGGGCGGAAATCCCCCAGCCCCAACATGTGGAGGATCCGCGCCAGCTCCCGGTCCGCCTGCGCGCGCTCCTCTTCAGCCTCCCGCAAGAGCACCAGGGCCTCCTCCGGCGGCAGGACCTCCTCCTTGTGGTTGCTGGCGACGTAGCGGCTCGGAGAGAGGTTGTAGTCGTTCCGCGCCGCCTCCTCCTTCGGGATGATGGCCGAAAGGCCCTCCGCCGCACGCCACTCGTGGTAAACCTCCGCGATCCGCTCGATGTGCTCCTCCGCCAGGTAGTTCTTGGGCCGCCCTTTGGCGAAGAGCGAGCTGGCGTTGATAAGGAGGATCTCCCCGGGGTGTCGCTTGGCGCGGTTGATCACCATGATGATGCCAGGGGCCGTGGTGTTGTAGAAGAGGTTCTCCGGCAGCAGGATCACCGCCTCGATAAGATCCCGCTCCACGAAGGCCTTCCGGATGTCCCGTTCCCGGCTGGAGCCGCGGCTCCCCGAGCCCCGGGAGACGGCCCCGGTGTCCAGCACCACAGCCATCCGCCCTCCCTCCTTCAGGGAGGCATACATGTGCTGGATCCAGGCCCAGTCCGCGCTGGAGGCAGGCGGAGCTCCGAAGACGAAGCGGCGATATGGGTCGTTCTCGTAGATCGAGGGCCCTCCGAAGGCGTCCGCCTTCTGGTTCCACATCGGGTTAGCGACCACCAGATCAAACCGCCGCAGGCTGCCATCCGGGGCCAGGAAGGCGGGATGGGTCATGGTGTTGCCGGGCTGGATGTCGGCTTCCATGTCGTGGATCACCGTGTTCATCCGGGCGATGGCGAAGGTGGCCGGGTTGATCTCCTGCCCGTAGAGCCGAAGGGGAGGCACCTCCGGCGGCAGCACCCGCCTCCCGTTCTCCGTCCTTCCGTGGGTCTCCAGCAAGCGCAGATGGCATTTGATGAGCAGCCCCCCGGATCCGCAGCACGGATCGTAGACCTCCATGCCAGGCTCCGGCTCCAGCAGCCGGGCCATCAGGATCCCCACCTCACGGGGGGTGTAGAACTCCCCTGCGCTCTGGCCCTGGCCCTCAGCGAACTTGCGCAGGAGATACTCATATGCCCGGCCCAGGATGTCCGGCTCCACGTCCCTCAAGCCCAGGCGGTGGCGGGAGAGGACCTCGATCAGCCGGGCCAGGGTCCCATCCTCCAGGATGCGCTGCCCAGCCGCCGTGGCATTGAAGTCCACGTGATCGATCGCCCCCTGGAGCCGGGGGTTCTCCCGGGCCACGGCCCGCATCACATCCGTGAGATGCTCGCCCAGGCGCTCCCGCCGCTCGCGGAGGTTAGGCCAGCGGGCCTCCGGTGGGAGATAAAAGCGCACCAGCTTGTGGTCACGCTCCACCAGGTGCTCCGCCATCTGGTGGCCTCCGAACTCCTGCGCCAAGCGATCCAGCTCATCCTCAAACACATCGGAGAGGCGCTTGAGGAAGATCAGAGGCAGGATGTAGTCCTTAAACTTCGGGGCGTCCACCGGCCCGCGAATGACACAGGCCGCCTCCCATAGCCAGTTCTCTAAGGCGGGCAAATCCAGTCGGAACGGCAGCGAAGGCGCAGCCATATGCCCCTCCTCGTGAAAACCAAGCGCCCGCCGGGGCCGCTTGCCCGCGGCGGGCGCTTCGTGCTACACTATCTTCCCGCCGGGGCGCCCTGACCGCCCCGCGATGCCGCCTCGCCGGTCCGGCCACCGGGCGAGGCGCTTTTTGTTTGGAAGCCATGATAAATTCAGCGAGCCGGGGAGGCAAGGTCCCCCGGCTGCTGCCCGGATCCGCATCGGCCCTCCCACACGATCTCCCCCAGCCGCTCCGGCGGATCGAGAAGAATCACCGCCTTCTCCCGAAGATGGCGCGCGGTTTCCGTTCGGCCCGCCTCCAGATACCCGGAAAGCGCCCGCGCCGGATCCTCATCCGGAGAAATTTTCAGCGAGCGCCCCAGCACGTCCACCCGCCGCCCAAGGCCCCAAAACCCCGGCGTCCGGCCAAACCGCGAGGGACCAAAGTCATACTGGGAATGCCGGCGGCTCTTGAGGGGAAGACCCGGGATCTCCGCGAAGAAGAGCCAGACGTCGAAGTCCTTCACCCCCGTCCGCCCATCCAGGTAGTGGCAGGCCGCCCCCTGACACAGCGCGATGGCCACCAGGCGCTCCCGATACGGC
>CACRXA010000051.1_pt1 | contig 10201 bp, 9 predicted proteins | sample 5377051 | NCBI WGS metagenome assembly CACRXA01 (sample SAMEA6061847, study PRJEB28556) | metagenome | reverse complement strand
GCCGGCGGGAAGCGCGTCGAACAGCCCCTCCCGCCCGACCAGCGGGAAGGTCACCCCGCCGTCCTGGGCCAGGCGCAGGACGGAGGCCCCGCCGTCATTGAAGCCGAAGAGGGCCTGGCCCGGCCAGGCGCAGCCGTTGTAGCCCCCGGGGGCATCTCCGCAGACCGACACATTCCATCCGGTGTTCCCGCTGAAGTCGTCGAAGAAGACGTCGGTCCAGCCGAAGGCCGCCGCCTTCTGCGGCCGCGGAAGGACCGAAAGGGCGCCCAGGGCCAGGGCCGAAAGCGCAATGGCCGCAACCAGCGCGCGGGCCGCCTTCATGGACTTCCTCCTTCCCTCAGAGCGCCGCCGTTCCACCGCTCCCCCCCGATCCGCCGCCAGGCCTCCCGGGAAGGCGGCCGGAAACCTTCCGGGCGGTGCACGACCAGCCTCAGGGTGGGACGGATTTCCCCGTCCGGGCCCAGCGGCAGGTTGGCGTAGTCCAAAAATCTTGCCATGGCCTCCTCCTGGCTCGAGAAGAAGCGCACCCAGGCGCTGGCGCCCAGGCGGGCGAGGACGATCCACAGCCCTTCCGGGGTCGGCCCGATCCCCACCCATCCCCCGTCCGGGCGGATCGCTTCGGCCACCAGGGCGACGGTGTGGATCACCGCGTCCTCCTCCTCACCGCGTCTTCCCTCTACAGCGTCTTCCTCTTACGGGAAGCACTTCGGCGGCCATGTCCACACGAGGGCGCACCACTGCCCGGCCCGGGCGGCGAAGCAGGCGTCCCGGATCGCCGGCCGTAGCCCCAGGGAGATCTCCGCCAGCGCGATCAGGAGGGTCAGGGCCAGCATCCACCGCTCCGCCCGGGGGAGATGCCGTTCTGCAGCGCATCATCATTTATTTCACCCCGAAGGGTGAAACCAATGACGGGCTGCTTCCTGCTTCATCGACCCATGGCTCGTAGACCGGCCCCCGGAGGAGCCGTTCCGCCGCCAGAGGGATCTCCACAGGCGTCACTTCCCGGGGAACTCCCGGTAGGGCCTGGTGGGCGGCCAGCCCGTAGTTTCTCAGATTGAGGGCCGCGTTGAGGTCCCGATCCATCTCCAGCCCGCACGCCTCGCACCGGAAGGTCCGCTGGGACAGCGGCAACGTGGGAGCAACCCGGCCGCAGCGCGAGCACCGCTTCGTGGATGGGAAGTCCCGCGGCGCCACAACGAGATGGGAGCCATACCAGGCGCACTTATACTCCAGCATCCGCCGGAAGGCCCCCCACCCCACATCCAGAATGGCCCGGGAAAGGCTCCCGTTCCGCGCCAGGCCCCGCACGTTCAGGTCTTCCACCACCAGAACCGGCTTGGCTTTCGCCAGCTCCGTGGCGACCTTGTGCAGGAAGTCCCGGCGGATGTTCCGAACCCGGCGGTGTAGCCGGGCCAGACGCAGGGCCGCCTTCTCATAGTTGCGAGAGAAAACCGTCCGCTTTCGCTCTTTACCCGTTTCTGGATCCTGCTCCACCACCGTCTTCTTCTGCTTCCGCGAGAGCTGCTTCGCGCGCCGCTTCAAAAGCCGCAAGGCCTTCGCCAGAGGCTTCGGGGCCTCGATCCGCGTTCCATCCGACAGCACGGCGAACGACTCCAGCCCCACGTCGATGCCCACCACATCCTCCGGACCCCGGATCTCCCGGGGCTCGGGATCCGGGCGCTCCACCTCGCAGGTCAGGCTCACAAACCAGCGATCGGCTTCCCGGGAGATGGTCGCCGAGAGGATGCGGGCCTTCCCGGACTGAAGGAGCGCAAGGAGCTTGTCCGTCCGCTCCTTGGTGCGGACCTTGCCGATGCGAGGGAGCTGCACGTGCCGGGGAGTGACCCGGATGGAGCCGGTCAGCCGGGCCTTGTTGTCCGCCAGGGCCTTCTTGCGCTTGAAGCGAGGGAAGCCGGCCCGGCCCTCTCGCCCGTTGCGGACGGCCCGCTCCAGATCCCGGAAGGCCTCCTGAGGGGCGCATTTGGACACCTCCACCCACCAGGGGGCGTGCTTTCGCTTCCACTCGTTCCAGCTCCTTGTGGAGGTCCACCGCCGAGGGGATCTGCTCGCCGCGCGCTTGGGCTTCCAAACAGCGAGCCAGGCCCCAGTTGTAGGCGAAGCGGGCGGCGCCCACGTGCTTCGCCAGGGCGATCCGGGCCTCCCGGTTGGGGTCCAGCTCGAAGCGGAACGCCTGCTTGACTTGCATCCCATTGCCTCCCATGCTTGCCGGGCTCGTCTCCTGGCCGACCGACGCCCATCCAGACGCCCGCAGGCCGAGGTGAGGATCTCCGGGACGTCTTGCGCCAGGTCGTCTGTCACTTCCCCCTCCTCTATGACAACAACATGTCGCCCCGAAGCGGCCATAGCCGCTTCCGGCAAGTCAAATCCGAATCGGGCCAGCCGATCGCGATGCTCCACGACAATCCGAACCACCCGGGGATCCCGCAGGATCCGTAGAGGTTTCTTTCGTTTTCCGTTCAGCCCGGAGCCGATTTCGGTCGCCGCTTTAACCTGTGCGCTCCTGGACGCCGCTGGAAAGGCCGGAGAGCCGCCACAGGGCCCACCCGGCCATCCCCAGGGCCATCGGGAGGATCTCCAGGATCCCCGAGATCTTCTTCATCCCTCGCCTCCATCGAACCGCGGGTGCAGGATCCGCCGGGCCAGCTCCGTCACCTCCGCCTCCGGGAGGGGGACGGCCCGGACCCCGAATCCCTCCAGCAGGGCCGCGATCCCTTCCCGGAAGGCGGCGGCCTCCGCCAGGGCGGCGGGGGGAACGGCCAGCTCCAGGATCACCCGGCGCCGCAGCGGCGGGGGATCCGACTCCAGGAAGGCCAGCAGCTCCGCCCGCAGCTCCGCCGGCCCCGGCCAGCCCGCCGCCGCCTCCCGGAAGGCCCGCCGTCCCGCCGGGTCCGGCCAGGTCCACAGCAGCACCCGCAGCCCCCAGCCCGGCGGCAGGGCGGAAAGCAGGCTCGCCCAGGCCTCCTTCGGCCGGAAGGCGGGATGGTCCGGATCGGCCAGAAGCTCCAGGAAGAAGCGGGCGGTCCCGTCGGCCCCCGCCAGGAACCGCTCGCCCCGGGCCTCCCGGAAGCCCCCCGCCGCCACCAGATCCCGCGTGGAGCCCACCCGCGCCGTCACGCCGGCCTCCGGAACCATTCGGGGGGAAGGCCCAGCTCCTCCGCCGTGAAGCCGCGGCGGGCCGGGCGGTTGCCGGCCGGGACCAGCTCCCCCCGGGCCGGGTCCAGGCGGAAGAGGGGGTTGAGGGTGGGACGGCCGGCGGCCTTCTCCACCACCGGGGCCACCTCCAGGATCTCGGTGACCGTCTGGCCGTGGACCGGATGCATGGTGATGTGGACGATGGCCGTGACGGCGTCGGCGAAGGCCTGGGCCAGGGTGAGCTCCTCCATCCGGGCGGCGTCGGGGTGGGCGCGGGCCGCCTGCAGGAACCGCCCCCAGACCCCGGCGGCGTCGGGGGCGTGGATCGTGAAGACGCAGCGGCCGTGGCCGGTGGCGGCGGCCCGGACCAGCTCCCAGGCCTCCGCCCCCCGGGCCTCCCCCAGCACGATGCCGTCGGGCCGGAAGCGAAGGGCCGCCCGGATCAGGTCGTAGGGGGTGACCGGCGGCGGCCCCCCGGGGATCCCGGGGGAGGACAGGGTGTAGACCACGTTGCCGGTGTCCTCCTCCGGCTTCCCGCTCCAGCCGTGCAGGAAGATCTCCGGCGTGTCCTCGATGACGAACAGCCGCAGGCGGCCCTTCGGGAAGAGGTCCAGCGCCGCCTGCAGCAGCGCCCGAGATAAGGTGGTCTTGCCGCTTCCCGTCTCCCCGGCCACCACCACCACCCCGCCCCGGGCGAGCACGGCCAGAAGATAATTGGCCGCCTCGGGGGAGAGAACCCCCCGGCCGCGGGGGAGGGGAAGCGGGGAGAAGGCCCCGCGCTGGGGCGGCGGCAGCCGGCCGGATGTCAGGGCGGAAAGGTCCGCCCGGGACCCGAAGTCGGCCACCCGGATGGCGGCCACGTCCCCGTAGGGGGAGGCGGGGGGGACGATCATGGAGAGCCGCAGTCCCTTCTCCCGGATCCCCTCGGGGGTGGGGACCGGGAGCCGCAGGGCGGCGTCCGCGAAGGGGCGCTCATACAGGGGCGCGGGGACCCCCGTCCCCTCGATCTGCACCCGCAGGGCCGCCCCCAGCCCCTCCGGGGCCGGGCCGGCGCAGGACCACCCCTCCCCGATCCGGTAGACATAGAGATGCCGGAGGTTGAGGGCGATGTCCGTCACCCGGGGATCCCGCAGCAGGGCCACGATGGGCCCCAGGCCCGATAACTCCCCCAGAAGGTCCGCCAGAAAGGCCTCGGGGAGCGAGATCCCCTCCTGCAGGCGCGCCTGCTCGGAGAGCTCCCCGAAGACCTGGCGGGCCAGGCTCAGCAGCTCCCCGGCCGTCAGCCGGCCCCGCCGGGCGGCCTCCGCCTTGCGGGCGGCGCCCTCCTCCAGCAGGCGCCTCCGCCAGGCCGCCAGCTGATCCGGAGAGGCGGCGTCGGCGGCCATCGCCACGCGTCCGAAGTCGGCGAACTCGGGCATCCTTCCTCCCTCCGGACAGGTTTTAGGGGGCAGATGGCTTCCCATCGCCCTCCCCTCTGCCCCCTAAAGGCGGCCTACCGCCGCAGCAGCGGGATCCCCCGCCGCCGGGGCGCGCCGGGCAGCAGTCCCGCGGCGGCGGCGGCCTCCCGGATCCCGGGGACGAAGTGGGCGGCGAACCCGATCAGGGCCTCGGCGAAGGGCGCCAGCTCCTCCGGCCGCTCCTTCTTCCAGCGCCAGATCAGGATGTCCGTCCGCCGCTCGGCGTTGACGGCGGCGTCCGCCAGGCGGGGATCCACGTAGGGGATGACCCCGTGGGGGGCGAGCCGGAACCCCAGGCCGTCCTCCTGCAGGGCCTGGTTGAGAAGGCGGTGGGCGGATTTGAAGGAGTCGCCCACCACCATGTTGTAGACCACCTTGACCTGGGATCCCACCAGGGCGGCGGCCTCCCGCTCGGACAGGCCGCTCGCGGCGAGAGCCCGGATCATGCGGTGGATCCAGGCCCGGACCTGGGCCAGATCGGGGACCTCCGGCTTGATGACCACGGCGATCGCCGCGGCCTCCCGCAGCGCCGCCCGGTGCAGGGGATGGGCCGGGTTGATCCCCACATCCGCGATGGAGAGCCCCCCGGCGGCCTCCGCCGCCCCATACAGCATCCGGACCTCCGGGTAAGGATCCTGGCCGGGCTCCTCCTTCCGGGAGAGCTCCGGATCCCCCACCTCCTCGGCGAAGATCCCGGGCAGGACATGCAGGGTGGGCAGCTCGGGGATCTCCGAGAAGGCGGAAAGGATCGCCGCCCCGCCGGCCAGATCCGCCAGGGCGTCGCGGCCGGCGGGCCGGATCCCCCGCCGCAGAAGGCCGATGAGGGTCCCCCGGGGCGCTCCCTCCTGGTGCATCCGCAGATGGTAGAACACGGAGCCCCCGTTGGCGTCCAGGTCCGAGAGGTAGACCGGGTAGCCGCACAGGGCGAACAGCGCCGCGAGGTTGACGGCCAGGGTGGTCTTGCCGGTCCCCCCCTTGGGGGAGGTGACGGCGATCCGGCGGACGGCGATGCCGGCCATGGCCCGGGCGGCCACGTCCCCGCCCAGCACCGTCCGGCGGAAGATCTCCTCGGCCGGCCGCCCGCCCTCCCCCAGGCGGGCCAGGGCGTCCCGCAGGGCCTGGAGGTCCGCCTCGGTGGGGGGATACGGGAAGACGGCGGCCCCGGAGCCCTGGGCCCAGGCCGTCAGCGCCCCGCCCGGGGTCCCCACCACCACCGGGACCCGCCCGGCCGTCACGGCCTCCCGGACCGCCTCCAGGCCGGCGGCGGCCTCCGGCTCCACCACCACCAGGACCCGGGCGTCGAAGGCCGACAGCAGCCCGGCGGAAAGGGTGGGCAGCTGCGCCTGGACCTCGTGGCCCCACTCCTGAAGGAACAGGTTGATCCGGGACGAGACGGCTCCCGCGCCGATGACCAGGACCTTCATGGCCGTTCTCCCTCCGTCTGCAGTCGCCGGCGGTCCTCCTCCATTTGTGCCAGGAAGTCATCGAAGGTGAAGGCCGGCGTGCGCCCGGGCAGGCCCTCGGCCCGGCCCAGGTGGACGACGAAGACCTTCTCCGCCTGCTGCAGGGCCAGGGCCAGGCGCTCCAGCTCCCCGGCCGGGACGAGGAGGATCAGCGCGGGCCGGCCCGAAACCGTCCCCAGCTCGGGATCCGTGCGGGGGGACAGCGCGGCCAGCACCCGGACCCCCTGGGGGAAGAGGCTCTTGGCGGCCGGGACCCGCACCGTCACCGGGAGGGTGGCGGTGAGGGCCGCCGGCGGGGCCGCGGGCGTGGGGCGCGGCGCCGCGGGCGGGAGCTCCGGGACGGCGGGCGCCTCCGGCCGGGCGGGCTCGTGGGCCACCACGGCCAGGACCCCCACGACGTCCCCGGGCCGGAAGGTCTCGACGGGCGGGGAGGCGACGTTCGGCTCGTCCAGAAAGAGGGGGAACGCGGCATGGCCGGGCGCGTCCGCCAGCAAAGCGGAGAAGCGCGCCCCCGCCGGGGCCAGCAGCGCGTCCCGGGGGATGGGGCTTCCGGCCCGGACCGGCATGGCCAGCAGCCCCCCGACGGTCCGGGTGATCTCCTCCGCCGGCACGAAGGCCGCGGAGGCCTCATCCCGGAAGGCGCGGATGGCCTTGAGGTCCTTTTCCGTCAGCGTCGTCCCGGCGGGGAGGTCCCGGGCGGCGGCCAGGAGCTCCACCTCCGGGGGGCGGGAGGCAGCGGAAACGCTCTGCAGCAGCAGGAAGGCGGCCACGAACACGGCGGCGGAGATCGCCACCACGCCCAGGCCGCCCAGGGAAGCGGAAAGACGGCGGATCATCGGGGCTCCTCCGGGAAGCAGGATGTCCAAACGGAGCGGGCCGTCTCCGGATCCAGCTCCGGGTCCTCCGGGGGCATCCGGCCCTCCCGCATGCCGGCGGCGGCCTCCTCCAGGGCCACGGCCAGGGCGGTCCGGATCTCCGGGTCCCGGATCTCCGCCATCGCCGCCCGCAGCGCGGCGAGCGCCCGGACCGCCGGGCGGCCCACATCCCCGGCGACCGAGAGGGCCGGCGTGGGCTGGTAGCCGAAGGCGGACCGCAGCGCCCGGGCCAGCCAGAGCAGCCCCGGCAGCGGATCCGCCTCCGGAACGGCGGGAGGCGCGGAAGGGGCCGGAGGAGAGGGCTCCGGAGGGGGAGACGGCTGCTCCAGGAGTCTGCGCAGCAGCGCGAGGGCGTCGTCCTCCGGCCGGACCTGGGCCTCCAGGCGCGCCAGCATCTCCGGGGGAAGCCCGGCCAGGAGCTCCCCCAGGCGCGTCTTCCAGAACCGCAGCAGCGGGCTGCGGCGCCGCCGCAGCCGGAAGTAGACGCGGTAATAGTCAGTCCGATAGTTGGCCACGGGAAGGCCCCCCGCGCGGTTTTCTCAATTTCGATTATAGCATTCTGACCTCCCCGAACCGGGGGGATCGCGCCGGGCGCGCCAAAGGACCTTGACGCCCAAAGATCCGGGATGTCACGATTCTTTGGCGCCAAAGGGATTTGACGCCAAAGGTCCGGAATGTCATGGTTTTTTGGCGCCAAAGGAGCTTGACGCCAAAGGGGTTTGGCGCCAAAGGACTTTGACGCCCAAAGATCCGGGATGTCACGATTCTTTGGCGCCAAAGGAGCTTGACGCCAAAGGGGTTTGGCGCCAAAGGGATTTGACGCCTAAGATCCGGGATGTCACGATTCTTTGGCGCCAAAGGAGCTTGACGCCCAAAGATCCGGGATGTCACGATTCTTTGGCGCCAAAGGGATTTGACGCCAAAGGTCCGGAATGTCATGGTTTTTTGGCGCCAAAGGAGCTTGACGCCAAAGGGGTTTGGCGCCAAAGGGATTTGACGCCTAAGATCCGGGATGTGCGGGTGAAATAAATGACGATGCGCTGCAGAACGGCGCCAAAGTTTCAGGACGCCGGGGAGGCGGAAAGTCCGCGCTTCGGAGCATCCGGGCGTCTGTTCCGACCCCTTCGCCACCTTCCCCACCCGGCGAAGGCATGGGGTCCTCCCGGGGGCGGCCTCCCCGGCTTCCCCCGGGTTTTAGGGGGCAAGACCGGGCCGCTTCAGCCCCTCTCTGCCCCCTAAAACCCGGGATCGGCCGGGGGCGGCCCGGGCGGAGCGGCCGGGTCCTCCCGGGCTGGAACCGGGTTGGAAGCCGGGGTTTCGCCGGGGACCGCCGGGTCCAGGGCCGGGCTTTTCCAGGGGAAAGGCCGGGTTTGGCCGAGGAGGCCGGCCCGGAGGCCGGCCATTTCCCCGGGCTTTTAGGGGGGCAAGGGAATTTCAGACAGCCCGAAATTCAGGAGCAGAATTCCAGGCAGTCTGAAATTTGCCGGGCCGGGATCGGGCGGGAGCCGACCCCGATGAGGGAGACGCTTGCCGTCTCCGATGAGGGAGACGCTTGCCGTCTCCGGCGTGGACTGGATCTCCTCCAGGATCCTCCGCCGCCGCACCCGTCCTTCCCCAATCCACGACCCTGCGGAAGGCCTCAAACCGCCAGGGGCCTCCCGGATCCACCCGGGTTTTAGGGGGCAGGAAGACCCAGCGGAAACCAGGTTCTGCCCCCTAAAAGCCGGCGGTGTTCCGGGACAGGGGCCCGGCGCCTCCAGGCCCCGCGAGGCCGCTCCGGGTCCTCCCCGTTTTCGCCGGGTGGGGAAGGTGGCGAGGGGGCCGGAATCGGAGGGAGCGCGCGGATCCGCACGACGAAGGATTTGGATGACCTGGCACGGTAGCGCAAGAAACTTTGGCGCTGTGGGATCGGGATGCAAAAAAACTTTGATGCCCGGGCATCGCGACGTCAAGAAACTTTGGCAGGAGAAGGCCGAAAGCGTCACGAAACTTTGGCGCCCGGGAGCCTGGACGTCCAGAAACTTTGGCGCCCAGATCCCGGAACGCCAAAGGAATTGGACGCCGGGGGTTCTGCGTCGTCACGAAACTTTGGCGCCCGGGAAATGCGCGCCGCCGTCCCGCCGAAGAAGACCCCGGATGCCTCACCGGATCGCCCCGCGAAAATGCATAGCCGAAATTTTTCCGCTATGCATTTTCCGGAGGTCCTCCGATGAGCCGCGGAACGGCCCCACAGCCCCCCACACACACCACAGCTCTCCCACGCCGCGCTCCTCCGGGATCCGTTCCGGCAGGGAAGGGGATGGCTTCGAGCGGCCTCGCCCCGAAAGCCTCGCCGCCCGACTTTTAGGGGGCAGGAGGACCTTCAGGCCCTCCCTTCTGCCCCCTAAAAGCCCGGCCGCCGCCGAAGCGGCCGGCGCGCCGCCCTTGACAGCCGGGCCGGTCCGGGATACAATGGGAGCCGAAGAGCGCGCGGAAAAATTGAAACGACCTGGAGTGGCCCGGCCCTGTGCCGGGTTCGTGTGTTTGGGAAGAACGCGGGGCGGGCGGAGCGGAGCCCGCCCCGCGTTTGGCTATCTCCGGGAGGCGCGCGATGGCCTTCACGGTGGAGGATCTGCGGGATCTGGCGGAGCTGCTGCGGGCGCATCCCGAGTGGCGGGAGCCCCTGTGGGCCCTGCTGGCCTCCGAAGAAGTGCGGCGGATGCCCGAGCGGATGGAGCGGGGCTTCCAGCGGGCCGCCCGCCTCATCCTGGCCCTCTACCGCGCCCAGCGCCAGCACTACAAGGAGTTCGTCGCCCATCGGGCCGAGACCGACCGCCGCTTCGCTGAGCTGGCCGAGGCCCAGCGCCGCACGGAGGAAAGCCTCCGGCGCCTGGCCGAGGAATTCGCCGCCCACCGCCAGGAGTTCATCGCCCACCGTCAGGAGTTCATCGCCCATCGCCAGGAGTTCATTGCCCACCGCCAGGAGTTCCTGGAGTTCCGCGCCGAAACCGATCGCCGCTTCGCCGAGCTGGCCGAAGCCCAGCGCCGCCACTACGAGGAGTTCGCCGCCCACCGGGCCGAGACCGACCGCCGCTTCGCCGAGCTGGCCGAGGCCCTCCGGATCCTGACCGAGCGGGTGGACCGGGTGGAGGCCCGCCTGGATCAAGTGGAGGCTCGCCTGGATCGAGTGGAGGTTCGCCTGGACCGGGTGGAGCGCCGCCAGGAGGACCACAGCCGGGACCTGGGAGAGCTCAAGTCGATGCGCCTGGAGGCC
>CACRXA010000046.1_pt1 | contig 11506 bp, 10 predicted proteins | sample 5377051 | NCBI WGS metagenome assembly CACRXA01 (sample SAMEA6061847, study PRJEB28556) | metagenome | reverse complement strand
GGCTCCTCACCGCCGCGGCAGCGGCCTGCTCATAGAGCGCCCTCCGCTTCTCCTCGTCGCACATCGAGAGATCCACCTCCTCCACATCGATCCCCTGCCGGCGCGCCTCCTCCAGCAGGCCCGGAACCTCCTCCAGGCCCGCGTTCGCCTCTTCCCGGAAGGGAGAGATCCCCGAGGAGAAGCAGTAAACCAGCCGGCAGATCGGATCCGGACTCTTCGCGCCCATCTCCTCCTCCTTTCTTCATCTCATCGCTCGCACCCGATCCCATCCTGATCCCCATCGAAGCGATGGGGATCCCCGTAGCGGCGGTCCACCGGGAAGTTGCGATAGGGGATGTCCCCGCAGTCCAGATCCGGCGGCGGCGGCGGGATGCACACCGTGGGATAGGCCGGATGACAGTTCCCCGCCGGCGCCGGCGTCGGCGCCCGCGTCGGAGCCGGCGTCCGGGTCGGCCCGATGCGAGGGGCCGTCGGCGTCGGAGCGGGCGCCGGCAGCCCCCACAGCCCCCGACCGGCCGAGCGGGCCTCCCGCTCCGCCACCCGGAAAGCCTCCGCGCAGGAAACATCCGGCGGCACGGTCAGCGCCTGGGCGTAGCCCCCCTCCACCAGAGCGCGATTGACGAAGACCTCCCCCGCGAAGACGTAGCGCAGAAGCCTCCCATAGCGGTCCGTCTCCGAGACGTCCCGCACGAGCCGCAGGGGCTTGCCCTCCACCAGGGCGCGGTTGGCGGATGCGGCCTCGGCGTAGAAAGCCTGACCCCGCTCCGGGGTGTTGACTCCGATGTAGCGCACCCGGTAAGTCCGGCCTTCGATCTCCACCTCGATGGTGTCCCCGTCGAGGACCCGGACCAGCCGGGCTTGCTGCACGGGGCGGCCGGGCGGGACGCAGTCCGCCCCCGGCAGGGCCCGCAGGGCCTCGGAGTCCGCGGCGGGCGCCGGCGTCGGCATAGGGAGAGGCGTGTCCGTCGGGACCGGCGTGGGGGAAGCGGGCGGCGCCGGAGTGGGCGCCGGCGCGGAGGGGAAGGTCGGCGCGGGCGCCGGCGTCGGGGCCGGGCTCAGGAGGGCCGCCGGGACGCTGCACAGCAGGCAGAGCCCGAACAGCACCGCTCCGGCAAGGAGCGCCCGACTCATCCGCCCCTGCCGCCTGCGGATCCGGCGGCCTGAGCGCTTTCTTATCGGTCGCACCGAACGGAAAAGACCCGCCATCTTCAGAAGACCAGCCCGAGGCAGGACACGCGGACCTCGCCATGCCGCGATCCACCGCACCCTACGAATTCGCCCGCGCGATTCCGTCCGAAGCAGGAGCCGCTCCCCCGGTCAACGATCCCGCATCCCGCACAGGCTGCAGGCGCAACCAGGCCACGTCCCAATCAAAGAAGGATCCGGATCTTTTCCCCGCGCAGGAGCTCCGTCCACCGCTCCGGACGCTCGGTGTGCACCGGGAGCAGATGGCGGGGCCGGAGGCGGCGGACCAGCCTCGCCAGATCCTCCTCCGGAGCGTGGCCCGAAGTGTGATAGGGATTGTCCACCTCCATAGGATCCGCCGGAAGAGCCCGGAGGCTCTCCGGAAGAAGGCGGAAGTTCAGCTCGGAAAGCCACCGCATCAGGATCCGGAGGTCCAGGATCTGCTCGTCGTCCGCCCAGTAGCTGTTGCTGAAAATGTAAAGGCCCTCCGGCTTCGGGCCGGCGTGCAGCCGCAGGTCCAGGAGACGGTTGATCTCATAGAAGCCGAAGGCCAGAAGGAAGCTTCCCGGGTCCTTTGCCACCTCCTCAATGGTCACGCCCCGCAGATCGCCCTGCTCCCAGAGCCGCTCCTCCCACCCCTGCGTCTGCGCCCGGGTCTCCCGAAGGACCCGAACCCCTCTCCGCGCCGCCTCGTAACGGGGATCCACGTCGGACAGCGCCCACAGCAGATAGGCGTCCTTCGGCGTCACCACCAGCTCCCGGCCCAGATCCCGGGCCACCTCCAGACAGGACTCCAGGCGCTCCACGTTGCGAGGGGCGAAGTCCACCGCCACCGGAGCCCCCGGATGTTTCCGGATCGCCGCATGCAGGGCCTCCTTCACTTCCTCCTCGGTGCGGGCGCCCCCGGGCCGCCCCAGGCGGGTCCCCTCCACGATCAGGAGGAAGACCGGCTCTCCCTCCAGCGCTTGCAGGAACGCCTCCGTGCGCCCACCCTCCCGGCCGTGGAACCGCAGATCCCCGGTGTAGACCACCAGGCCTTCCTCCGTCTCCACGGCGAAGGCCGCCGCCCCCGGCACGGAGTGATCCACCGGGAAAGCCCGCGCCCGAAAGCCTCCCACCCGGAACGGGAGATCCACCGCCTCCCAGGGATGACCTTCCAGGCCCTTGGTTTTGGCCGGGGAGAGCTGGTGGAACCCCTGCGGCAGCCCTCTCAAGCAGCAATACGGCCGTCGGAGGTAGGAAGCCCGAGGGTCCGCCTTCAGGACGCCCTCGTCGTTGGTCCGTCGCCGGCTGAGGTAGGCACTTTCTCCATCCAGCCCTGCCGAGGCGGTGTCCTGCATCGCCTTCAGGATGACGGCGGTCTCCAGCGTGACGTAGATGGGAAGGTCGGCCCGCAGGTACGCGATGGCCCCCGAGTGATCCAGGTGGGCATGGGAGAGCAGAAGCCCCCGGATATGCCCGGCGTCCGGCGCGCCGTCCAGCAGCCTCCGCTCCAGGGCCGTGGGGAACAGGGTGTCGTCCGGGCCGTCCCGATAGAGCCCTCTCAGGCGGGGGAGGAGCCCCAGGGCCAGCAGGTCTCGCAGGCCGAGGGCGCTGCGGGGGGCCAGGAACTCGGTGAAGTATTGATTCCAGCGGCCGAAGGGACGCCCGAAATCCAGGAGGATGGCCTCGCCGCCGGCCTCCAGGAGCAGCTGGTTGCCGCCGATCTCCCCCCAGCCGCCGAAGATACGGACGCGGAGCCCTCCCACCGCAAAGGATCTCACCGGACGCCTCCCGGAATCAGGGCATGCCCTTTCGTTCCATCAATCCCTCCGGGAACATTTTGTAGGACAACTGCGAGCAGTTGTCCTACGATTTTGGGAGACACCCGCTGGATCCCCCGCTGTTGCGCGGTCTCACCGGAAGTGATGCCGGGCGGTTTTCATTCGGCCCTGGGGTTCGGATCCTTGACGAATCCGCGTCCATCGGCTATGATGATCCATGCCGGAGGTGCCACCCGATGAGGTGGTCCAGCCGGGGTGAAACTCCCCGGGCCGACGGCGTTTTTTGTTTTCAGAACGGGAGCTCTTCCTCCTCCTCTCCGGCGGACGCCCAGAAACGCCCCGCATACTCGCCGCACAACCTCTCGATCGCGCTCCAGCGCTCCTTCAGGAAATCCTCCGGCCATAGTTTCAGACCGTATCCCCAGACCCGGCCGCTCATGGATCGGCGCAGGCAGGCTGACACCATCAGAAAACGCTCATCCTGAAAGGCCTTCAGCGGATCATCGCCACGCTCCGCGTGCCGCTTTGCGTCCCGGAAGGCGCGGTAGATGACGTGGGCTGCCACATCAGCCATCTGAACCCCCGCCGTCAGCGCCGAGGTCACCATGAACGGCTGCTCGATGCACCATCGGATGGGCTGCTAACTGGTCCCTCTCCTTTGAAAAGCCACGTGAAGGTTACGCAGACGTGCATCCTGAGCGCGTCCTCTGGAGTCCAAAACCAGGATGGAACGCTCCTGCCTCTCCTTGGCCCAGTTGTCCACCCGCTCCAGCAACATCTCGTAGGCCTTGGTGTAGGGATCGCCGAAGGCGGACTGGAGGGAGAAGGCTGCTTTGTCGATCGCCACGGCGATGATGGTCGGTCGGGTGGATCTCAATAGATTCCGCAGCGCTTCAGGGAAAGCCGCATCTTTATAAACGCTTGCTCCTTTGATCTCCGGCGGGCTGGGCGGATCGGTCAGCGGATCCCATCTGTCGCGGGGAACGATGGATTCCGCGAAGGCCAGGAAGGCTTTCTCGAAATCCCACCAGTCCGCCATCCGGATCCCCACGGCGGCCATGACGAGGAAAGGCTGCTCCCGGAGCGCCCTGTCCTGCAGCTGCGGGCTTCCGGACTCATCGACGTAGAACAGGAAGGGCATGTCGGCTCTGCGGAGATGAAGCGGTTTTGCAGAGCGGGCGACGGGACTCGAACCCGCGGCCTCCTCCATGGCAGGGAGGCGCTCTACCGTCTGAGCTACGCCCGCGTTTGGGGGCCCCATCCGGCCTTCGGCCGGATGGGACGCCGCAGCGGAGGGGGCGGGATTCGAACCCGCGGTGAGCCTTCAAGGGCCCACAGGTGATTTCGAGTCACCGCCCCGCGTAGCGCTCGTAGATCTCCCGCAGATCCTCCCCGCTGAAGCGCACGTAGATCTCCGTCACCAGCGGGGAGGAGTGGCCCATCAGCCGCTGCAGGGCGAACAGCGGCATCCCCCGCCGGGCCATCTCCAGCCCGAAGGCGTGCCGCCAGGCGTGGGGGCCGTGAGGCCCCTTCACCCCGGCCCGCCGGGCGATGGCGTCCAGCAGGCTGCGCAGGCCCTGGTAGCTTAAGGGGAAGACCCGATCCTCCCGGCTGCGTCTTCGCCACGCCCGCAGGGCCCGGGCGGCCTGCTCGGAGAAGAACACCACCCGGTGCCGCCCGCCCTTCCCCCGAACCACCGCCGACCTGCGCCGCAGGTCCAGGTCCCGCCAGGACAGCCCCAGCAGCTCCTTCGCCCGCATCCCCGTGTCCCGCAGCAACAGCAGGAGGGCCCGGTCCCGCTCCGAGCGGGCGGCCCGCAGCATCCGCCGCTGATCCTCCCGGGAGATGGCCCGGGGGCGGCGGTCGGCCCGCGGCAGCCGCAGGCGGGCGGCCGGGCTCTCCGGCAGGCCCTCCCGCTCGGCCAGGAAGCGCCCGAAGTGGCGCAGCAGCCGCACGTAGGCGGCGACGGTGTGGGGGCTGCGGCCGTCCCGCCGCAGGCCGCCGATGAAGGCGGCGAAGGCCTCCGGGGACAGGGGATCCGGCAGGCCCCCGGCGAAGGCGGCGAAGACGCGCAGGTGGCTGCGGTACCAGCGCAGGGTCTCCGGGGCGGCCATGCGCTCCGCCTCCAGGTAGCGCAGGAACCGCTCGACGGCCTCGTGGAGCGAAGACATCGGCGTTCCTCCATGGGCGCAGGATGAGCGCCCATGGGATTTAGCCGGGCTCTGTTCCCATGCTCTCACGGGAGGGGAAAGGAGAGAGGGGACCTGCGGGGCTCAGAGCTCGCGGGCCGTCCGGCGGAGGAGGTCGAGGAGGAAGACGCGGCGCTCTCCATCCGCGGAGCGGACCCAGGCGATCACGCCCGGGCCGTCGGGAAGGAGAGCCAGGACCTCTCCCGCAAAGGGGGGAAGCGGCTTTCTCAGGCGGAAGTGCAGCTCTCGGCCTTCCAGGATCAAGGCCAAGTGATCGGTCAGGATCACCACCACGACAATCTCCCAACTCGGAAAGATAGGCTCATGAAGATGATAGCCGGGAGGCTGGGACTTCTGATCGGGCTGCCACGATCGCCCGGTTGGGCCCCCACTCTCGTGTTCCAACTCGCGTCCGAACCTCAGAGAGGGGGCGCAATTGACAAGCCAGAAGTGATGCGGTAGCATCCGCAAGGCAGGACGGAAACGGAAACGGATAAGGAGGTCGGACCGATATCAACCTTACCTCTCACTCCCCCAAAGCAGGAGCCAGGACCTTGCAGGTCGTTGTGCGACAGGGAGCGGCAACCCGGCGGGTCACCTCTTTGGACATCGCTGAAGAGATCACCGCTCACAGGGACGCGACCATCGGCCGGCTGCTGCGGGGGGCGCTCAAGGGGTCAAAGCGCTCCCCCGTGGATTGGTCTACGACCTGGGCTAAGCTCAATGGAAATTTGGAAATACTGACTATTAAGAGGCGCAATGGAAGTCAATCCTTTTTATCATAGTGGTCCCGTTATAGGGGACAATTTCGCAGATCGTCAGGATGAACTGAATACGCTCCTGAGGTGGTTAGGGACGACCCCGCCCGCCTGTATAGCCCTCTACGGTCCCGAGCGGATAGGCAAAACCTCCCTCCTGCGCCAGTTGTGCGAGATAGAGGGACCGAAGCGCTACGGCAACTATCGATGGTTATATCTGGATATGCAAGGCATTTTCTCGCCGGACGAGTTTTTTGAGGAATTAAAGCGGAAATTGGGGGCCTCCAGCACCGATATCCGGGCAATTCTGGAACAGTCCGGGTCCTCTATCGTGCTGTGCCTGGATGAGTTCGGTGAAGCCCTCTCCCGGCCTGAGTTCACTGCGGACTTCTACGACTACCTGCGCAGCCTCACGCAGACAGGGAAACTGGCGCTGGTCATCTCCACGCTTCGCCCCCTTCGGGAGTTGTCCGTTCCCAGCAAGGCGGAGGTTTCCCGCTTCTTCAACATCTTTCGCCCCTTTGAGTTAGGCCCATTCTCGCCAGATGCTGCGCGAGAGTTATTGACATCCAGGGGACTGAGCGAGGAGGAGGCGAACTGGATTCTGAAGAACGTCCGGGAGCCCAATCATCCCTATCATCTCCAGCTCCTGGGCGCCTATCTTTGTGAAGTAAAGCAGGCTGGCCGCCCGCGGGAAGAGGCGCTGAGGAAATACCAGCAGGCCCTGGAATGGGAGAAAGGACCTGTCTATCGGCAGGTCGTGGAAAAGGGGGCGCGCGCTTCCGGATGGGACACAGCCGGGATGGCAGCGATGGCATTATCTATGCTGCTCCTGGTCTTCCAGGTATTTTATTTCCATCCGCTCCTAATTTGGCTGGCGGCGGCAAGTTTCGGAGCTGCTCTGATTTTCTGGCTGATAGACCGCCTCCGGAGGCGAGCGGATGGCCAGAGCTCGTGAACCGAAAAAAGTGCTGGTAGAACCGGCCAGTACATTCTCGGTCCGGATAGAGGAGAAGCCCCCGGAGCCGTTTCAGTGGCAGGATCTTCTTAGAATCTTTCGCAACCGTTGGGTGTGGATTTTGACAGGCTTCTTCTCTCTGATTTTGCTCATCCTTGTAAACTTCTTAACCCCGACCTGGATCGTTCTTGATTGCGGATCGGAAATTGCCCTCAATCTGGAATATCCTCGGTGGCTTTCTACTGGAGATGAGGGCATGCTCCGCCTCACCATTCAGAATGAAACTTCAGATTCGCTGACGGGAATAGTGGCCCTCCAATTTTGGGGACCTCTTCCCGTGCAGCTGGGGGAGGGCCAGACAACCCGGCTGGAAGTCCAGGGACTTCCACCCCGGGCCTCGGCCAGCCACTCGGTGGCCTTCCGGATTCACAGCCCCCCGCTCTTCTTCCGGTCCGGAACGCTCCGGTTCTCCGTTCAATGGATAACGGCGAAGGGCCCCACCCTGTGCCGGGCCTCGGAGGGAACCGAGATCTTTTGGATTTCCCTGGCCCCCATCCATGGCCTGCAGGGGCTCTACGGCTGGCTACGCTCCGGCCCTCTTTCCCTGATTGTCCTTGCTTTCTGGGAATGGGCAAAGAAGCGAATACTGAAGGAGTAAGATGACGCGGGACGAATATCTCCGGAGACTGCACGAGGAGTTCATAGCCCGCCACCTGGCCCTGCCGGGGTGGATGGAACAGTTGCCGCCCTGGCTGCGGGAATATTTCCGCATTCTTTACTGGGCCTTCTTCCGCCCCAGCGCCTTGCGGCTCTACCTTGCCCAGGAGGGAGGAATGGAAAAAGCCGCAGGGTGGAAACTCCTCAGGTTCCCTTCCGTTCGCTCCCTCGTCCGTCATGGCATCACTTTGACCCGCATCATTTTGACCCTGGTGCTTCCCCCCGTGATGATGCTCCTGGCCGGATCGGGCCTCTCTGCTCTAGGGATCCCATTTGAATGGATAATGGCTCTTTGGGGCGTGGCCTTGGGCGCGGCCGGGAGCATGGCCGTGGGCGTGGTCTTGGGCATGGCCGGGGGCGTGGTTTGGGGTGTGACCTGGAGCGCGGCCGTGGGCATGGTCTTGGGTATGGCCGTGGGCGCGGGCGGGGGCGTGGCCGTGTTCTTGGGCTGGGTCTTGGGCATGGTCTTGGGCGTGGCCGGGAGCGTGGCCGGCATGTTCTTGGGCGAGGCCGGGAGGGTGGCCGGGGGCGTGGCCGGCATGGCCTTGGGCGTGGTCTTGGGCGCGGCTGGGAGGGTGGCCGGGGGCGTGGGCTTTTTGATCGGGTCATTGCTCGGATCAGCCCGCTTCCCTTTCTGGCTCTGGGAGGTGTTTCTCCCCCGTCCTCCCATCTCCTGGGATGAACTTCCCGTTCTCCCCTGGCCGAAACTTTCCGGATGGCTGGCGGAGCGCCTGAAGCATCCCGGCGAGGCGGCCTGGTGGTTCTCTTTCGTCGCCCGCCACCCCTACGCCCGCTGGGCCATCTCCCGGGCGGCCTCCCGGCAACCGGCGGGCACTCTATGGTCTGTTCCTTTGCTCCGTCATCTCCTGCAGAACCCGTTGCCCTATGTGGAACCTCGGGCAAGTTGGGACCTGGATGCAGATCGCCGGGAAGCCGACCCCTACTTTTCCTCCAAACTGGTCCTGGCCGAACTGGGAGGAGCCCAGGCCATCCCTGACTTCTCCGATGCGCTGGCCCGCTTCCTGACCAATCCCCTGCGCCGGCCCCTGCCGGCTCCTTTGTCCCGCTTCTTCTGGGCTTGGTACCGCTTGTTAGAGGCCGCTGCGCCTACGGACCCGAGGGATTTTGAGCCCAACCGGCTGATGCAAGCGTTAAAAGAAGCCCACGAAGCCACCTCTGCCCTGGGGAACGCAGCGGAGGAACTCCCTGCTTTGCTCGGCGCCTTCGTTTCCCTGGCTGATTCTCCGGAAATTTCCGCTCCTTCTTCCCTTCCCTCTGAGGCGCCCAATTTTCCGGAGGTCCTGAGAGGGCTCCGCCTCTTTGAAGACGCCGCCCGGGCCTTTGCGGCCTACCGGGCCGCCTCAGGGGAACTGGCCCGTCGGGACCACCTCAACGAGGCCTTCTCGGCTTTGGAGCGGGTGCGCCAAATGGCTGCTGAAAGCCCAGACATCCCCCAGCCCTTTGCGGCACTCTTGCTTCTCCTCTCGGAACGCTGGCATCAAACGGTCGCCGCTGAGCGGGACCGCCTGCTGGCCCTCCGGCCGGTTGCTCCTCTGGAGGATTTCTACGTGGTCGGGCCGCCTCTCACTCCAGAGTCGGGCCGCCTGTTCGTCGGCCGGGATGGGATTTTCCAGCGCCTGGAGGAGCTCTTCCGGAAACCCCTGCAGAAAGTCCCGGTTGTCCTCTACGGCCAGCGGAGGATGGGCAAAACCTCCATCCTCAAGCATCTTGGAGCCAAGTTGGGCCCCCGTTATATCCCCATCTTGGCCGACCTCCAGGGCTTGCTCTCTGATCCCTTCCGTCCGATCAAAAGCGATCAGGACCTCTGGCAAGCGCTGATGCGCGAGATTGGGAAGCCGTTTGGGATATCTCCGGGGGAAGGGGAATCGGTAGAAGATTTCTTGGACCGGCTTGCGCCAGCGCGGGGAGAGCGATTCATCGTCCTGATGCTGGACGAGTTTGAGAAACTTGAGCAGCGGATGGATGAGGAAACGGTAAGCCCGAACTTCCTGGAATATCTCCGGCATCTTATACAACACCGCCCGGAACTGCTGGTGATCCTGAGCGGCCACCACACCCTGCAGGAGCGGATGAGCCGCTACTGGGAGCCATTGATGGGGATTGCCCGTTCGGTGCGGGTCTCCTACCTGGAGGAGGACGCCGCCCGCCGCCTCATCACCGATCCCTGGGACAACTTCCGGCTCCAGTACAAGGAGGAATCCATCCAGCGGCTGCTTTTGGCCACCGGCCGCCAGCCAATGCTTTTGCAACTGGCCTGCTCCGCCGTTATCCGGGAGGTCAACAACCGAATGGCACGCGAGGGCTACGAGGTGTACCCCACAGCCCGCCCGGAGGAGGTGGAGCGGGCGCTGGACCGGCTGCTGGTGGAGGGGGAGACCTGGTACTTTGATGCCGTCTGGGACTGGTTGACGGAGGAACAGCGGGTTGTCCTCATCAGCGTGGTTCAGGCCTATCAGCCTGGGTCGGATGGGTGGACTCTCTGGCGGGAAGTTCCGGGGATCACCGAGGATGCCGTCCGGGCCCTGGAGGAGCGAGAGGTGCTGGAGGTGGATGACGGCCGCTGTCGCTTTCGGGTGGAGTTGCTGCGCCGCTGGCTGGCCCGCCGCTTCTCAACTCATCCCTCACCCCGCTAAGCCTCAGCCTTATACCTTATGTTTTGCATGCTGCTCAAGCATCCCTGCGGCAAGGGGTTGGGTAATCCAGCGGAAGCCCATCTCCCGGCCTTCCAGGATCAGAACCAGGCGGTCGGCCAGGGCGAAGAGCATGGGAGCCTCCCGGCGCGGAAGGATGCGCTCATGAAGATGATAGCCGGGAGGCCCGAGGGTCCCGACTACCGAAAGCGATCCTCCTCTCCAGCCGCTTCCGGATCCACGCGTCCTCCTCGGGCGAGAGCCCCAACATCCGGGCGGAGACCTGGTCGATCTCCTCCAGAGCGGCCTCGAAGGCCTGCTTCCGGGGCTTCAGCTCCGCCCCCCGCCGCCAACGATCTAAGTCATAGACGATGAGAGTCTCAATCCGGCCAGCTTGGGCGAAAGCCCAAATGCGGTTAAGACCTGGACGGTCAAGGGTTGCGCCACCAAATTGCAGCCTATCTCGCGCTCAAAGATCTCCCTCAACGGGCAAAGTTGTTGCTCACAAGTGGAAGATAAACTCGCCGCTCCAGCAAGGGCGGGGATGAATCGAACATATAGAATGCGGATCCTGAGCATGCCCAGGTGGATGGGGCTCCCTGCCAGTAATGAATGCGCCCACTGACGAACCCCAGCCTGTTTCCGTTCCAGTACCCAACGGGACAGGGGATTGGCGTCAATTTCTCCCATTGATTCCACGCTATGGCGTAGCGGTAGAAATTGTAGCCTGGGTCTTCAAGAACTCCTCCTCCACCAAAAACAAAAATATAATTAGGGTATGCGCTAACCCAGAGCAAAGAAGCGCCGTCCCCGACCCCGCATCCGCCTCCATGGTTAGAGGCATCGCATTCGTTCTCAGGTATGGGAGCCATAGTCTCCCAACTCCCTGTGCGGACGCTATACCTTGCAAAGTCGTTGTGAGGAATTTTCTCCTCCCATTCACCCCGCAGCGCGTATAGATACTCTCCTCCTGCCCAGACCAGGGAGGCCCCATCATCGGTAACCCCCCAGGGCGAGGCCAATGTCTCCCAGGACTTCGTGTCGGGATGATATCGGGCGAAGGCTGTGCCGTGCCTCGCACTTCCCAGGAAAGCATAAATCCTGCGGTCATATCCGGACCATGCGATGGCGTCTCCCGCTCCCTGGGAATGAGGAGTATCGGGCAATCTTTCCCAGCTGCCTTTAGAGATGCTGTAGCGGTAGAAATAGGTCCTGTTCTCATCGTAGGCGGCGCCTAAGAGGGCGTATATGTAATCGCCGCCGTCCCAGGCAAGGGCTGTGCCGT
>CACRXA010000040.1_pt1 | contig 13210 bp, 15 predicted proteins | sample 5377051 | NCBI WGS metagenome assembly CACRXA01 (sample SAMEA6061847, study PRJEB28556) | metagenome | reverse complement strand
AAGGCCCAGGGCGCGCCGGCGGGAAGCGCGTCGAACAGCCCCTCCCGCCCGACCAGCGGGAAGGTCACCCCGCCGTCCTGGGCCAGGCGCAGGACGGAGGCCCCGCCGTCGCCGAAGCCGAAGAGGGCCTGGCCGGGCCAGGCGTTGCCGTTCAAAGGGGGAAGGCCATAGCAGGCGTCCGGATCATCCCCGGAGACCGACACACTCCATCCGGTGTTCCCGCTGAAGTCGTCGAAGAAGACGTCGGTCCAGCCCGACTGGGCCCGGGCGGAGAAGGGGATCGCCGCAAGCGACATGGCGAACGCGAGGGCCAGCAGCAACGCGATCCACGCGGCATGGGTCCTCATGGGTCGCCGTCCTCCTCCTCGTCGAGCCGGATCTCTCCTTCCCGGACGGCCATGGCGGCGAGCAGGGCGAGCAGCCGCTCCAGCGTGTCCATCCGGATCTCGGAGATCCGGCCGTCGCGGATCACCACCATCAGCGCGGGCTGCTCCGTGTTCACGGCGTCCATGGCGTCCCTCCGGGAGAGCTCCACCAGCCCGGCGTCGCCGCGGCCGTGGGCGTGGGGGACGGCAGGGCCGGGGTCGGCCAGGGCGTCGGGACCACCATCCGCTCCAGCGAGAGCTGGAGGCCTCCGGAGAGGGCCAGCAGGGCCAGCAGGACCAGCACGGCCAGGGGAAGCAGCAGCGCCGTCATCGGATCCGTCGCTCCCCTCATCTCATCCCTCCAGGCGCTTCAGGATCTCATCGTCGGTGGGCTCCGGGACGGCGAGCATCAGCGGCCGGACCAGCATGGGCTCGAGCTCGGCGATGTCGGCGGCGTAGCCCAGACGGACCAGCGCCGTTCCCACCGGCAGCCGCGCCAGCAGGCGCCGCCACTCCTCGTCCCGGAAGCCCTTCTCGGACCGCGCGATCGCCGCCACCACCAGGTCCCGATCGCGCGGGTCCTTGAGCTGGACAGCGAAGAGATTGGCGCACGAGGAGAAGATCCCGGGAGGCAGCCGGGCCGGGCTCTGGGAGATGACATGGAGCCAGACCCCATATTTGCGGGAGTCCCGCCACATATGAGCGAACTGCTCGCTGACGTAGGCCGCTCCTCCTTCCTCATCGCCCGCCGCGTCCACTCCGCCCAGGATCTTGTTGGCCTCCTCGAAGAAGATCTGGAGGAACTCATCCGGCGGGGCCGCGCGGCGGATCCGGCGGATCACGGCGTCGGTATAGATTCCCCACGCGGCCCAGGCCAGGAGGAACGCCTTGGAGAACTCGTCCATGAAGGCCCCGCCCTCCAGGATGACGATCCCCCACGGCCGCCCCAGGTCCTCCAGGGCCAGGGTGTCCTCCCCCGGGGCATACTGGGCCGCCGCCGCCCCCTGAACCAGCGGGTGCAGGCGGTAAAGAATCCCCTCGATCACGCCCCGCAGCATCGTGTCCCTGGGCGGGACGGCCCGCAGGCGCTCCTCCAGGGCGGCGTAGAGGTCCGCCAGCCCCACCCGCCGGGAGCGCCGGACGGCCAGGGCCTGCCGGACGTCCGGCGGGAGGTCCCCCAGGGGCGTGCCGGGGGCGGCGACGTCGGCCTCCTCGTCCCGCACCCGCCCCCAGACCGGATCGGCCCGGACGTCCGGGTCGTCCACCAGGACGCCGGCGGCGAGATACACCCGCCGCAGCGCGTCCCGCAGCTCCCCGATCTGGCGCCTCACCCCCAGGCGGGCCACCGCGCCGAACACGTCGCAGAAGGCCCGCCACTGGGTCTCGGGGGGGATGAGACGTCCGACCTGAAGGGGATTCCAGCGGAAGGGCCGGACGGCCCCGGGCCAGAGCTGGTAGAGGTCCACGCGCCCCTCCAGGCCGGGAGCGTTCAGCAGCGCCCGCCATCCGGCTCCGAAGTCCAGAACGATGGTCCGCACGCGCCAGCGCAGCGTGGTCTCGTACGCCATCCGCATGGCGGCCACGCTTTTGCCGAAGCCCGTGTCCCCCACGAAGGCGGTGTGGAAGTGGCGCCTTCGCTCCAGCCGCAGCGGCACATCCGTGAGGTCCCCGGTCTCCGGGGAGATCTGATGGCCCAGCACCACGTCCCCGGGGAGGTTCGGGTAGAAGCCCAAGGGCGGCAGGCGCTCCTGGACCGTGCTGGCCAGGCCCTCCTCGAACAGCCCGGGCGCGGTGTAGGCCGCCACCTGGCCGGCCGTGAGCAGCGTCCCGGTCCGGGTCCACAGCAGCCCCCCGAAGGGATCCTCCGCCGCCGCCTCGCAGGGCCGGAAGGCCAGGGCGTGGACGCGAAGGTGCCCTTCCAGATCCGGCCCGGGCCGGATGGTGAGCACCGGCGTGGGGACGCCGGGCCCGTGGAAGGCCTGGGGGATGAGGGCCTGGGCGGCCCGCTCCCCCTCCTCGCTGCGCACAAAAAGATAAACGTCCGACATAAATCCCCCCTCTGCGGAGGCCTGGTTAAGCAGGCTCTCCAGGCCCCGCAGGACCTCCGTCAGCCGCTCGGCCACGTCGTCCTCCATCTCCCAGGTCCGGGAGATGGAGACGCCGGGCACCACGCCGGAGGAGAAGCCGCCGACGAAGGCCTCCCCGCCCTGGCGGCCCCGGGACAGGGCGGTCCCGTGGGTTTCCCCGTGGAACCGCCCCCACCCCTCGGACCGGGTAGTGGCGCGCGAGACGGTCTCGGCGACGCCGCGCGTCTCGGAGGAGAAGCCGCCCCGGCTCCAGGTCTCGGCCCATCCCTCCGTGCGGGCCGTCCCGGAGGCGGAGAAGCCCCCTTCGGTGTGGGCATCGGAGACGGTGTCCGCCGTCCCCCAGGACTCGAAGGAGCCCGTGGTCGTGGAGGTGGAGGAGAACTGGGAGGCGCTCCAGCCGGAGGTGTGGGCCTCCGAGACTGTGAAGCTCGTGGACGCGCCCAGCTTGCCCGACAGGGGAACTACCCCTCCCCCGATCTCGATCCCTGCGTTGAGCCCGACCCCGGAGGCGGCCCCGTGGGTGACGGCCTGGCTCTGGCCCGCCGCCGTCCCCGCCGTGACGGTGGTGGATGTGGACGTTCCCCATGAGCGCGACGTGGTGTGGGCCGCCCCGTGGGTGTCTGCCCAGGATCGTCCGGAGGCCTCGCTGGCGGTGACGGCGGTGGAATGCGTCGTCGAATGGCTCCAGGTCTCTCCTGTGGTGTGGGCCCGGGACTCCGTCCTCGCCCAGCCCTCGGTTTCGGCGCGCCCCCAGGCCTGGGAGACCCCGTCCGAGACGGCATGGGCGTCCGTGGATCCGGCTCCCATGGAGCCGGTCCGGGCCCCCGCGATGGCGGCGATGAGGGGGATCCCGATGGAGAAGGAGATCCCCAGGGAGCCGCGGCGGCGGGAGGCGATCTGGGAGGCGATCTCCGCGACGCGGATCAGGGCGCGGGAGAGATCGTCCCGGCCCAGGCGTCGGGTGAGGACCTGGAAGACGAAATCCTCCCGCAGCCGGGCCAGGCCCCGGAACAGCATCTCGTTCTGCTGTCCCGCCAGGTCCTCGTCGGCGTCCCCCAGGGAGCCGTCCCGGCCCAGGCCCCGGCGGGCCTGGCGGGGATCCGGATGCCCCAGCACGACCAGCAGCCGGGGGGCGGAGGCGATGAAGTCGATCAGCCACTGCAGGCGCTCCGGATCCGGATCCCGCAGGCGGGCCTGGGGGAAGTTGGCCAGCACCGCCTCCACCGCCGCCAGGCGGCGGCGGGCTTCGGCGAAGGCCGCCTCCCGGTCTGCCGCCTCGGCCGCCGCCCCATACCACTGCACGATCCCCACCCGGCGGGGGGTGAAGATCCCCGCCGCCACGTAGAGGGCATCCACCCCCGCGTTGTAGAGCCCCCGGACCGCCGCCCACTGGCGGCCCAGCAGATCCGGGTCGTCCCGCTCCTGGACGGGGATGTAGGCGAGCTCCCGCAGGGCCGCGGCCCGGAACCGCTCCCCATCCGGAGTCCGGATCCGGAACCAGGCCCCCCGGATCCGGCCGCGCTCGCTCTCAATGCCGCTTTCCAGGATCTGGATGTCCATCTTCTCTCCTTCCCGGCCCATCAGGCCTGACCCCTCCCCCGGCCCTCAGGCCGTCCCGGCCCTAAGGCCGCTTCCGGCTGCGGACCGCCAGCAGGATCTCCTCCGGCCGGGCGGGGACGGGGGGATGGGCCAGGAGGGCCTGGGCCAGCATCCCGAAGTAGGCCAGCGGCAGCACCAGCCACAGCCCCCAGGCGGCGGCCGTCTCCAGGAAGGCCCGGCCCTGCTCGGCGACGGAGGCCGCTTCTCCCACGGCGAGGCTGCCGGCGTAGGCGGCGTAGGCGCGGTAGCCCAGAGCGGCCAGGGCGTAGAGGGCGATCCCGGCCGCGGCGCGCCAGCGCAGGGCGTCGGGGTTGAAGCGCTCGATGCGGACGGCCATGGCCCCGGCCAGGGCCTCGGCGGCCAGGACGGCCGGGACGGGCGGGGGAATGAGGAGGGCGGCCAGGACCGCCAGCCCGCCGGCGGAAAGCAGGAAGGGCCGCTGGGCGGAGGGGGCGCGGCCCAGCAGGAAGGCCATCCCGCCCAGGGCGGCCAGGGCGAAGGCGTGATCCGCCGCCGCGAAGGCGGCGGCCAGCGCGCCGTTGACGGTCCAGATGACGACGGTCCGGAGGGCCTCCAGGACGTCCATGACGGGCCTCATCGGACGATGGCGCTCTCCATCAGCCAGACCTTCTGCTCGATCCTCTTCCGGATCTCGATGGGTTGAGAGACAGGGGTGCCGGAGGTCCGGAAGAGGAACTCGACAATGTAGATCCCGGGATCCACAGGCTTGGGGTTGACCTCGGCCTTCAGGACAAATGTTTTGTCGGCGAGGATCTCCCCCTGCCCCCGGATGGGCATGCGGATCTCCGGCATGCGCACCCGGGCGCCCGGATAGCGGGCGGCCAGCTCCCCCTCGATCCAGGCGCGGGAGCTGGGGGAGAGGATCATCTCCAGCCGCCCGTCCCCGGCGACGGGATCCGGGTAGCGCTCCTCCACCAGGCGGCAGCCGCCGGCCTTAAGGTCCCCCGGCCAGCGAACGGGCGGATCCCCGATCTGGGTCCAGCAGCTGCCGGAGCGGTCGGGCTTTCCGTCCCCGTCGGCGTCGGGGACCGGCTCGCACCGATCCGGCTCCTTCTCGTAGCGCCGGTAGACCACCGGAGGCACGCGGACGACGAGGCGGTAGATCACGCCCTTCCGGTCCGGGTCCTGGCCGACCACGATGGGGTTGGGCGGAAGGGATTCGATCTCCACTCGCGGCGGATCGCGAACCACCTCCGGCGCGGGGCACGAGTCCGCGCCGCCGGGCGGGTTGCGGTCCCCGCCGCCTCCTCCGCCGCCTCCGCCGGAGCCGGGGCCGGCTTGGCCGCCATCCTTACCTGACCGGGGTGACCAGGGGGGGACGCCTCGAACGGCGATAGGGACGGCGCACGTGCCGCCATACGCGCACCAGAAATCCGCGAGCTGGTCGACGGCGATCTGGCGGACCGTGGGGTCCTCCGCGTCCAGGCGCGCCCAGCCGCACATGAGGCCCGGATCCGCCGGACAGCCCGGCGTGGAATACATCCACCCGTTGGGGCCGTTGGGGTCATACACGCACCAGTTCGGGTCGCACCACATCCCCAGGTTGGGGTCGTAGTAGGCCCGAGAGGGATCGAAGGGCGGGGCATCCGGGGCCTGGGCGATCGGACGCGGAAGCAGCGCCAGCAGCAGGATGAGGAGCGCCATCTCCGCCTCCTTTCACGGCATCACGGGGTAGATGCGGACCGCCTTCCCTCCCTGGACGCGGATGAAGGCCCGCACCTCCAGCGGGGTCGCCTGCGGCCGCTTCGGGTTGCTCACCTTCGCCACCACGGCCACCTCGGAGAAGCCGTCGCCCTTCCTCACGAGGGCGGCCCCCAGGATCTCCACCTGGCGGTCGCGCTCGGAGTCCGGCAGTCGCTCGGCGTCCCGGCGGAAGCGCTCGGCCAGATCCGGGGAGAGGGCGTCGTAGGTCTCCCCCTTGCGCATGGCCTGGATCTGCACCACCGCGCGGATCGCCGCCTCGACGTCGGGATCTGTCCGGGGACGGACCAGGGCGGAGAGCCTGGGGAGCAGAAAGAGGAGGATGACGGCGGCCGCCGCCAGAACCAGAAGCGGAATGAGGATCCTGGGGATTCGGATCTCCATCGGCCATCCTCCGCGACGGGCTGGAAAAACAAAAGGCGCCCGACCGTCCTTCGGTCGAGCGCCTTTCGCCCCTGATTATAGCATTCTATCCGCCGCCGTCAAGTCGGCAGGATCGCCGGAAGCAGCAGGCCGCAGGCGGCGGCAAGCACCACGCCGACGGCGATGAGGATCATCCGCCCCCGGGGCGGCAGATGGCGCGGATGGGCCGAGATCCAACCCGCCTCCCCAACCAAACGGAACATGTGGCCGTCGGGGCTCTCCTCCACCCGGGCCGGGCGGTGGATCAGCAGGAACGCGATCCGCGCCGCATCATCCACCATGCCCACCAGCGCCGCCGCGCCGATCAGCGCCGGAACGATCCCCCAGAGGGGGCCCGCCGACCCGGCCAGCAGCAGCAGGAAGCCCGGGACGGCGGGAGCCGCCAGGATGATCCCATAAGCCCACCACGGCACCGCGCCCGAGAAGGCCACGGACGCCGGAATCCTCCATCGGCGATCCGCGAAGCGCGCCGGAAGGCCCAGGATCCGGCAGGCCGCCAGGTGGGCGGCTTCGTGAAGGAACATGCCGACGGGCGCGACCGCCAATCCTACCGCCAGGATCATGGGGACGGCCGCTCCCGGATCCATGCGAAGCGCCGGAGCAACCGCCCGCACGCCGACGAGCGCCGTCCAGATCGGCCACAGGACCATCAGGCCGAGGCTCGGCTTCCAGAAGCGAACGCTTTCCATCCTTGCCCTCCTCCCTGGCTTCGCGTTGCGGATGGAGGCCCTCCGGCCCGCCCCCCGGAGGCCCGGCCTTCAGGCCGGGGCGATGGGGGGCGAGGCCGAAAGGCCGACGCCGATCCGGCCGCAGGCTATCCGGCCGAGGCCCGGCCTCCTCTCAAGGCTTACCGCCGCACCAGGCCCACGGCCAGCACCTGCGGCCAGGGATTGCTCATGCCTTCCAGGGACCAGCTCCGCGGCGGCATCCAGATCACCGCGACCGCGCCAGCATGGTAGTCGCCCATCAGGATGCTCCAGTGCGGCGCGGATCCCCGCCAGCTCTCCACGGGATCTCCCGACCCGGCCGGCCCCGTGGCCAGCACCTCCCCGCACGGACATGGGATCAGGAGCGCTCCGGTGCCGGGATCCACATGGTCGAAATATTTCCTCTCCCACATATCCCTTGCCCGGGCGAGGGCGGCCTGGTAGAGCCCCTCGTCCCAGGCCAGGGGCGGAAGGCCCTGGGCCTGGCGGGCGGCGTTGATGCGGGCGAAGGCCTGCTCGGCCAAGTCCCGCCGCTCCACCGGACCGGAAGGGGCGGGCGTCCAGACGGCGGCGGGGATCTTCCGCGCCGGCGCGGGCGTGGGCGTGGCCAGGATCCCGGCGAAGGCCCGCTCCACCCCCCAGCGCCGCACATAGCAGCGCCAGCGGGGGATGGGAAGCCGGACCGCCTCCCCCGGCTGCAGGCGCAGGCCCGGGTTGGCCCGCCGGACCTCCTGGGCCGACAGCCCGCAGCGGGCGCCCAGGGAGGCCCAGGTGTCCCCGCGGCTCACAGGGACCTCCACGGGCAGGGACAGCCAGACCCCCAGGGCGATCCCGCCCAAAATAGACACGAGGAGATAAAGACGCCGGATCATGTCAATTTCATCCAGGAGCATAGTCTGGAGCATGGATACAGGACGAAGCACAACGCCGCTCCTATCGATAAGAACGGAGCGACAGGAAGAATATAGGGAAGAATCTCAATCTTTGTTATACGTCTGATTATCCAGGCAAATATTCCAAAAATTGCTATTAGAAGACCCGATAAAGTTACACTACAATATGCATCGAATCCAAAGGTTAGTCCAATAAAAGCGGCTGGATAAGCATCTTGACGGCTCATTAACCCACGGCCTAAGCCAGGCAAAAGCCAGAAAAAGACAATGAATAGAGCAATTCCTGATATCAAGGCCGCCCAAAACTTGTTGTTCATCCATGGGGTAGTAGACACCCACGGAGAGAAGGGAGCTATGACAGCGGCAATCAGCATAGCCAGCACCATCACACCGGGATAAATGCGCAGGTGCTCAAGATCTGTCAGAGCTGCCAAAGCCAGGACCGCCAGATACCATCCGCTGATTGTGCCCCAGAGAAAGCCGGATCGCCATACAACCGAGATCCAGAGGAGAGGCATTGCCGCCAGGACTGAATAACGAGCCCAGAGCCGGGAACCGCGTGGCCACGCTCGCCAAGCGGCGGCCACGGGCTCTGAAAGACCGGGGGGAACATATGGAGGATGTCTACTTGGCAACTTGCTCGCCAGCCAGCAGACCAGCAACCCGCATCCTACTCCTCCCCCGATGGCGTAGACAAGTTTGAGCGCGGTCATGATAATGAGGTCCCAGCTCATGTATGTCCTCCATCCATCCGCACGGTGGCCAGCAGGACCGCCAGGGCTTCCGGGGAGATCTGGATGCGCGGGCCCCGCAGGCGCTCCCGGATCATCTTCCGCTCGGCCGAGGATACCACGAAGGACACGCTGTCCGCAACCACAAGGCTTCGGGAAGGCGTCGGAAGCAGCCATCCGTCCACGGCCGCCTCCGGCTCCTCGATCTCGGCGCAGAACGCCGCCGCCTCCAGGGCGTTCTGGCCAACCAGCAGCACCTCATGCTCCAGCGAGCCCCCGCCGGGCAAATGCGTGCGCAGCAAGGCGAGCGCGATGGGGATCTCCACGCCCCCCACCCGCTCCGCACGCACCCGCCGAAGGACAAGCCGCCCTACCAGCCACACGCGGTTGTCGCGAAGCCCCATTTCAGGTTCACCGCACCAGACATGGCGCAACAAGCGGCAGGGTTTCGCTGAGGTTTTCGATGAGATCGACGTAAGCCTCAACGCCGAAGGCGCAGGCTATGGCCAGCAGGGCCAGGGCCGCCAGGATCAGCAGAAGGATCCCCAACGCCTTCGCCGCTCTGGCCATGCCGGCGCCTCCAGCCGAATTTTTCGGTAGCAGCAAAAATGCCCGATTTTTAGCGCTACTAAAAAATCATCCTGGAGAAGGCGTCCAGGATCTCCTCTTCGGAGGGGCCCTCGTGGGACGCCGCCAGGCGGGAGAGGTCCGCCCCCCGGAGGGCCATCCTCACCAGGCGGGCCCGCTTTCGCGGCTCGGCCAGCAGACGGATGAGGTCGTCGTCCTCCCCCGGCCACAGCCGCAGGCGGATGTGGATCACCACCGGCTCCCCCTCCTTCCGAGGGCGCCCCCGCCGGCCCATCAGCCCCTCCGCTGCCGCTGCCGCCCCAGCTTGTAGAGGCCCCGTGCGGTGGAGATCACCGGATCGTCCGGGACGAAAAGCTTCCCCTCGAACCGCTCCGCCAGGGCGGGGCCCAGCAGCAGCGCCCCGCCCCCCACGGCGATGATCCGGGCGAAGCGCCGCCATCCCCGCCCCCACTGCCGCTCGATGAACCCGAGCACCTCCCGGGTCCAGATCGGGAGGGCCAGCCGCACATCCAGCTCCTTGCGGCGCAGCCGGGCGTCCAGCTCGGCCAGCGTGTAGAGGCCGTCGGGGTTGAGCAGCGCCAGCAGCCGCCGCACTCCCAACGTCTCCCCGCCCGTCAGCCGCTGCACCAGCTCGCCCTTGCGGGCCGCCATCAGGTCCAGGGTGTTCATCCCGATGTTGATGATGCCGATCTCGGAAGCGAACTCCCCCCGCCGCTCCGGCAGCGGCTGGCCGTCCATATCCAGGAAGTAGTCGAACAGCGCTCCGGCCGGCTGGCCGGTGACCAGCACCTCCCGAACCTCCAGGCGCCGCTCGTGCCCCTCCGCGCTCCAGATCCACACCCCGCGCAGGAAGGCCTTCACCGCCTGGATGGTCCCGGGCGCCTCCGGGCCGGACATCGCCTCCACCGGAAGGCCCACGACCAGCTCCGCCTCCCCCTCGATGCCCGCCCGCGTCATCGCGCCGCAGAACAGAGCCCGCATCTCCGGGCTCCCGGTGAGGCGCTCGAAGTCCAGGCTCTCCACCGGCCGCCCCCAGTCGTGGGCCCCCTCGCCCACGAAGAAGCGACCCTCGGGCAGGGCCACCTCCAGCGGAGGCCGGCGCGCCCTCAGCCCCAGCATGCCGGTCACCCTCCGTCCGCCGTCCACCGCCACGGCGGACGGCATCTGAAGGCTTCCCCCCTCGTGGAAGACCTTCACCGCTCCGTAACCGGGATCAAAAGCCACCAGCTTCATCGCTCGCCTCCTGTCACGGGATGCCGTTCCGCCTCCAGGATCCCATACGCCCGGGCGAAGGCCTCCGCGTGGTCCCGGCACAGGGCCAGCCCCCCGGCCGCCACGTCCGCCCACGCCCCGCAGCCGGGCACATCGCAGGGGCGGCCCGCCGGAACCGGCGCGGGCTCCGGCCGGGCGATCCGGATCGTCTCGTCCATCGCTCCCTCCTGCCAAGGTTAGCGATCAGTTAGTGCAATTGTGCAGACCCTTATATATAAGCCTGCACAATTGCACTAACTCAGATCAAACCGGCCGCCAGATCCTTGCCGGGCGGCCGCCCCGCGAGGGCCCGACCTCCCACCGGACCCGGCCGGGTCCGGCGGGATCGGTGCGTCATCGCGCCAAGCATGTACATGTAGTGGCGCGATGACGCACCGATCTAACCCAACCCTAACTCAGCCTCCACACCCGCGCGACGCCTCCTCGCGGCAAGGGACGGACTTCCCCCCGGATCCGCCCCGCCTGGGCCAGCCGGGCCAGGGCCCTCTGGACCGTCCGGAGAGGAACCCCCAGGCCCTGGGCGATCTCCCGGGCCGTCAGGCCCTCCGGCTGGGCCGTCAGAAGGTCCAGGATCGCGCGCGGCGTGGGCGGGAGGGCTTCCTCCTCGCCAGCCGCCTGCCAGACCGGGAAGTCCGGGGGCAGGCGAATCGGGATGGGATCCGCCCGGAAGGAGCGGGCCTGGATCTCCAGGACCGCCCGCCGCTCCGGACCCTCCTCCCCCTCCCGGTCCCGCCGCAGCACCCAGATCGTCCCCGCCGCCGCCGTGATCGCGGTGCTGCCGAGCACCGCGTCGACGCTCTCCTCGCCCAGAACAGACTTGCGGGTGTGGTGAACGGCCAGGATGCAGCAGCCGGCCTCCATGGCGATCTCGTGCAGGCGCAGAAACAGCGGTCCCATCCGTCCGTAGTCGTTCCAGTCATGGTCCGGGGAAAGGGCGGCCCCCACGGTGTCGATCACCACCAGGGCCATCCCGCCGGAGACCCGCCGCAGCCAGCCCCGCCCCTCGGGCGTGTCGAGCGGATGCGGGATCTGGTAGGCCACCAGGCCGGCGCCCGGAAGCCGGCCCGCGCACATCTCCCGCAGGCGGTCCACAAAGACCGGACGCCCGTCCTCCAGGCTCAGGTAGAGAGCCGGCTGCGCCTCCGGGATCCGGCGGCCCAGGAAGACCCCGCCGGTGGTGACGGCCACCAGCAGGTTCATCGCCAGGATGGACTTGCCGCTCTTCGGCCGGGCCGCCAGCAGCGTCAGCCCCTCCGCCGGCAGCAGCCCCGGAACCAGCATCCGCGGCTGGGGGATGGACGCCGTCAGCTCCTCCGCCAGGGTATAGAAGCCCGCCGACATCTCCCCCGGCGTTCTCCGGGCCTCCTCCAGGATCTCCCAGAAGAGGTCCGGACGGTCCAGGAAGCGGCCCGCCCGCTCGTAGGCCACCTTCAGCCGCCGCCGCCCCGCCAGATCCAGCAGCCGCCGCGCGTATTCGGGCAGCAACGGGGCGATGGCACCGGAGCGGCTCGCCAGCTCGAGGAGATCCCCCAGGGTCGGCGCCTGCGCGCCGTGGCGCTCCCGCAGGATCCCGACGAGCACATGGGGATCCCACTCCCGCCGGGCGGCCGCCTGATCCCGGATGGCGGCGTAGATCCACCGGAAGCGCTCGATGGAAAAAATCTCCTCCGGCAGCCGCGTCCACTCCCGGACCTCCTCCGAGGAGGCGATGAGCAGCGCCCCCAGAAAGTCCGCCTCCAGCTCCGCGTCGGAGACCTGGATCTCCCGGATCTCCTCGCGGATCTCCCGGCCCTCACCGTTGCGCGATGGGAAAGCCCGCGTATAATCCGCCATGGGCTGCCTCCATGCACGTCAGCCGGAGGATCCCGGCGCCCGCCCGCTCGGGCGCCGGGACTCTTTTTAGAACGGCGCCTCTTCGCTCTCCCCCGCCTCCTCCGCCTCCAGGGCCTCCGGCGCCCCCTCCGGCCGCGGCCCGACGAGCACGATGCGGTCCGCCCGCACCTCGTAGACCGCCCCTGCCGTCCCGTCGGAGCGCCGGAAGATCCGCGGGTTCCCGGTCTCCGGGTCCGGCCGCAGGCGGCCCTCCACCAGCACCGCCCGCCCCTTCTGCAGGTATTGATGGGCGATCTCCGCCTGCCGCCCGAAGACCGACACCCGGAACCAGATCGTCTCCTCCCGCTGCTCCCCGCTGGCGTCCCGATAGCGGACGCTGCTGGCCATCCGGAACGAGGTCACGGGCGTTCCCTCCGGCGTGTAGCGCATCTCGGGGTCCGTTCCCAGATGCCCGGCGATGATCAGCCTGTGATACATCGCTTCACCCCCTTTGAGCGGGATGGGCTTCCCACACACGTCCCACACGTCCCACACACACCACACCCGCCTCACGCCCGTCCATCCCCCTCCCCGTCTCCGGCAGGGGAGAGGGAGGGCGCGGCGAGGTAGGCCCCCAGCCGGCGGCGGATCTCCGGCCCCAGCCGCCCCGACCGGGCCCAGGCCACCAGCACCTCCGGGTCCTGCAGGGGGATGGAGCCGGCCGGGGTCTTCCGCAAAAAGCCCCGCTCGGCCAGAAGATCCGTCGCCGCCCGCCAGAGCGGATCCGTGATGGGGATCTCCCCGGCGGACGTCCGGATCCTCAAGCCCACCAGGTCCCGGATGCCCCAGCCGTTGACCTGGGCGGCCCGGATCAGGCCGACCAGGAGCTCCCGGATGGGGCGGTCCCCATCGGGCTCCACCGCGTCGGCCTCGCCCACCCGCACCGTGCCGTTGAGGATGCGAGTGGGCTCCGGGCGCTCGGACCGGATCACCACCTCGCGGGGAGGCGCG
>CACRXA010000039.1_pt1 | contig 15725 bp, 16 predicted proteins | sample 5377051 | NCBI WGS metagenome assembly CACRXA01 (sample SAMEA6061847, study PRJEB28556) | metagenome | reverse complement strand
GGTGAAAGGCTAAGGGGACACGTCCTGGCGTGCCCTTGCGGGGTGAGGATGGGCCGTCACGCGGCGGCGGCGGTGAACATCGCCCGCAGGGGGGTGGGATTCCTCGGGGGCTTGGGCCCTCGGGGCAGGGGTCGGTGGGCGACCCTGGTGGCTGGTCCTCTGGCCTTGGGCTAAAAACCTAAGGCCACGACCGGAATACGCAGAAAACGGCGTAAGTCCTAGAGTTCATTCTGCTGTTCAAAAAGCCCGGTCGGTCGGAGCCGGTTCCTCCAGAGATCCGGGAGGCCTCCCGGATGACACAGGAAGAATGGAAGGCTTTCTTCAGCGGCCACTGGTCTTTCGGCGGTGAGCGTCAGACCCTTCACGAGGCCATGTTCCCGGACGAGCTGCCTCGCCGGCTGATCCGGATGTTCTCGTTCATTGGAGAGACCGTGCTGGATCCCTTCCTGGGCAGCGGCACAACGGTGAAGGTGGCCCTCGACCTGGGTCGGAAGGCCATCGGCTATGAGATCCAGCCGGCCTTCGAGCCGATCATCCGCCAGAAGCTGGGCCTTCATGCGTCGGCGCTGTTCGCGCCCTCAGTGCGGATCCTCCGGCGGGAGCAGGAATAGCCGCCGGTCGATCCGCCTCCGGATTACATCCCCCGTGTGAAGGACGCCCAGCCGCGGGTGGACCCCGGCCTCCTACGCTTCGATGAAGAAGCCACCTTCCGGGTGGTGGCGGTCCTGGATGAGCACACCCTGCAGCTTCAGAACGGGCTGGTGGTGCAGCTGCTCGGAATCCGGGTGCCTCCGGAGCGTCGTGAGGCGGCGATCCATTATTTGCGAAAGTTCGTGTTGGGCAAGCCCGTCCACCTGCGCTTTGATCAACCTCCTGAAGGAAAAAACGCGCCGATGCCGGCTTATCTCTATCTGACGAATCGGCTTTTCGTGAACCGCAAGATGATTGAGATGGGGCTGGCGGATGCCGATCGCTCAACCTTCCATCGGTATCGCGAGCGGTTCCTCGCTGCGGAGGAGCGACGGACTGCGATCCTCTAAAGAATGGGTGCTGAACATCGCCTTCAACCGCTGGCAGTTCAATCGCCCTCGCTATGTCGGCCGGCTGTCCGAATCGATCCGAGCCTGTGCTCCACGCACCCTGGAGGACTGGGAGCGCTATTACTTCGAGAACGTCCGTCCGGAAGGACCTCTTCTGGGCCATGATATGCGGGAGCATCTCGCGGAGGTCGCTCGCAGGCTCTACGTGAAGATCAGCGAGCAGCTCCGGGCTGAAATCCAGGTGAAGCCTATCACTGACCAGCAGGCCCCGGAGGCCCACAGATGGCATGAGTGGATGGGGCGATCCCACGCGCGTTTTCAGCAGGAGCAGGGTGGGAAGGTCTTTGTGGTGTTCTCCATCACCGAGAAGGGTGGTCGGAAGCGGATTTGGAATGAGGAGGTGGTGGAGGCGATCCGGGAGGAGCTCGGCCGGCTTCGCGCGGAAGCCGGCGAAGAACCGGATCAGGGCGCGTAGCGGGCCTCCATCTCCCGCCGCGCCCCCAGGGCGGCCCAGCTCTCCTCGGCCCAGCGGCGCGCCACGGTGAGGCCGGCGGCCTCCAGGGCCTGACGGACGGTCCCTTCCTGTTCTCCCTGGAAGAACCCCGAGACCACGATCCATCCCCCCGGCCGCAGCAGGTGGGCGATCCCTTGCTCACAGAAACGGCTGATCACCGGGGCCACGATGTTGGCCACGATCCCATCGAACCGCTCCCCCAGGGCGCGGGCCTCCTCCAGGGAGCCCTGGATGACCTCCACCCGGTCCGCTACTCCATTGCGCTCCACGTTCTCCCGCGCCACCTGCACGGCCACCGGGTCGATGTCCAGCGCCCACACCCGGCCTGCCCCCCGCCGGGCAGCGGCGATGGCCAGGATCCCGGACCCGGTGCCCAGGTCCAGGATCCGATCGCCGGGCCGGAGCCACTCCGCCAGGGCCTGCAGGCACATCCGCGTGGTGGGATGGGTGCCGGTCCCGAAGGCCATCCCCGGATCCAGCTCGATGAGCACATCCCCCGGCTCCAGCCGCGCGGTCCGCCAGCTGGGCTTGATCACGAAGGGGCCCACCCGCAGCACATCGTAGTGGGCTTTCCACGCCTCTTCCCACGAGGTTTCATCCAGCTCCCGGAACTGCGGTGGGGGAAAGGGGAGGATCTGACGCAGATGCCAGAACCCCTCCTCGATGCGTTGCCGCGCCGTCTCCCAGTCCCCAACCATCGGCAGGTAGGCCCGCACCGTGAGCACCGGTGGGGGCCGGCGAGGGCGTTCCCAGTCCGCCTCATCGGCCTCGATGGGGCCGTAATCGTAGGCGATGCCGTGGGGCGCGTAGCGGGAGAGGATCTCCGCGATGTTATCCGCCAGCTCCGTGGGCACCCGCACCGAGATCTCCAGCCAGCGCATCGGATGCGCCCCCGCTTATCCGCCGAGAAGCTCCCGCAGGCGCTCCAGGAACCCTTTCTCCGGTTTCTGCGCGCCCCCCGCCGGGAGGGTGCGCGCCAGCTCCTGAAAGAGCCGTCGCTGCTCCGGGGTGAGGCGCGTGGGGATCTCCACCTGGACGACCACCAGCAGGTCCCCACGGCCGTTGCGCCGCAGGTGGGGAATGCCCCGCCCCCGCAGCCGGATCACATGCCCCGGCTGGGTCCCCGGCGGGATCTCCACCAGCTCCTCTCCCTCCAGGGTGGGGACCGGGATGCGATCCCCCAGAGCCGCCTGGGCCACGTTGATGGCCACCTGGACGATCAGGTCATCCCCCCGACGCCGGAAGTAGGGATGAGGCTGGACTTTGACCTGGACGTAAAGGTTGCCCGGCGGCCCGCCGTTCTCCCCCGGCTCCCCCTCCCCGGGGATGCGGATCTGCATCCCGTCGTCCACGCCGGCCGGGATGCGGACGGCGAGGCGACGACGGGTGAGCACGCGCCCTTCCCCGCCGCACTCCCGGCATGGGGTGGCGATCACCTCGCCGGCCCCCTGGCAGGTCGGGCAGGTGGTGACCTGGACGAAAGAGCCCAGGAAGGACTGGCTCACCCGCCGCACCTCGCCGATGCCGCCGCAGGTCGGGCAGCGGGCCGGGCCGGTCCCGGGCTCCGCGCCGTTCCCCCGGCAGCGCGGGCATGGCTCGTGGCGGACGACCTCCACATCCTTCTCCACGCCCCGGGCGGCCTCTTCGAACGTCAGCGTGACCTCGGTCTGAAGGTCCGCACCGCGCCGGGGCGCCCGCCGTGCCCGCGTGCGGACCCCGAATCCGAAGAGATCCTCGAAGAGATCGGCGAAGAGGTCCGTGAAATCCGCCGGCTCCGGGCGCAGCCCCCGCCCTTCCAGCCCGGCGTGGCCATACATGTCATAGATCCGTCGCTTCTCCTCATCGGAGAGGACGGCGTAGGCCTCGTTGATCTCTTTGAATTTCTCCTCGGCGTCCGGCGACTTGTTGACATCCGGGTGATACTGGCGGGCCAGCCGTCGATAGGCCTGCTTGATCTCCTCCAGCGTGGCGTTGCGTGGGACGCCGAGGATCTCGTAGTAGTCCTTCCGGAAAGTCGCCATGGCGCCTTATCCGCCCTCTGCGGCTGAGGGTTCCGACCCGGGCTCGGCCTTGCGGGCGACCTTCACCAGGGTCGGCCGCAACACCCGATCCCCCAGCTTGTAGCCGCGCTGCAGCTCCTCCACGATCTGCCCGTCCTCGAACCCCTCGGCCGGCTCGTAGAGCACCGCCTCGTGCAGCATCGGGTCGAAGGGATCGCCGGGCTTCACCTCGATGGGCCGCACGCCCTCCGATTCCAGGGCCAGCTGCAGCTTGCGGTAGATCAGGGCCACCCCTTCCACCCAGGTGAGATGCCGCAGGTTGTCCGGGAGGGTCCGCAGCGCCCGCTCGAAATCGTCCAGGATCGGCAGCAGCTTGCGGATGAAGAGGGCGGTGGCCTCCGCGGCGAACTGGGCCCGCTCGGCCTCCACCCGCTTGCGGTAGTTGGCGAAGGCCGCCCGCTCCCGCTGCCAGCCCTCCAGGTATTCCTGGGCCTGGGCCCGGACCTGCTCCAGCTCCTTTCGCAACGCTTCCAGCTGTTCCGCGAGGGAGACCTCGGCTTCCGCCGCCGGGGCCTCCGGGGACATCGCGGGGGCCGTGTTCTCCCCCGCGCTCTCCGTCATCGCCTCCTTGGGCTCCTCCACGGGACCACCTCCTCCATCGGAGATGGATCGGATCGGGCGGAGGGAAAACCGAGGCGCTCCGCCCGGGATTTAATTTTAACCCGGCCCCATTCGGGGCGTCGGATCCCAGGCCGGCAAAATCGGACCCTGTTGCACCCGATATGTTATAATCACACCGAATTGCAAAATTGGGGTGAGCCCCCAGGACGTCCGGTCGAATCGAGCGCACATAAGGGGAGGTCCCGGATGAGCGGTCGTGGGAAAGGAAACGCAGCGAAGGCTGCAGCGCCGGCCGCGGCGCTTGACGTGGCGACCAAGCTCTCCCTCTATCGCCAGATGGTCCTGATCCGCCGCTTTGAGGAGCTGGCCCGCATCGCGTATCAGCAGGGGAAGATCGCCGGCTTCCTGCACCTCTACATCGGCGAGGAGGCTGTCGCGGTGGGCGCCATCGCCGCCCTCCGCCCGGAGGACCACCTCATCACGCACTATCGGGATCACGGCCACGCCATCGCCCGGGGGCTGGATCCTCGCGTCCTGATGGCGGAGCTGTATGGGAAGGTCACCGGCTGCAGCCGGGGCCGCGGGGGCTCCATGCACTTCGCCAGCCGGGAGCATAACTTCTGGGGCGGGCACGCCATCGTGGGCGGGCACCTGCCCATGGCCGTGGGCCTGGGCTTCGCCGCCCGTTATCTGGGGGAGCCGCGCGTGGTGATGGCCATCTTCGGCGATGCCGCCACGGACATCGGGGAGTTCTACGAGGCCCTGAACATGGCCGCCCTCTGGAAGACCCCCGTGGTCTTCCTCTGCGAGAACAACCTCTATGGGATGGGCGTGGCCATCGAGAAGGCCTCCGCGGTCACGGAGGTCTACAAGAAGGCCTGCATGGCGAACATCCCCGCCGAGCGGATCGATGGTATGGATGTCCTGGCCGTCTACGAGGCGGCGACCCGCGCCGTGGAGTGGGCCCGCGCCGGCAACGGCCCCTATTTCCTCGAGGCCCTCTGCTACCGCTTCCAGGGCCACTCCGTCGCCGACCCCGAGCTCTATCGAACCAAAGAAGAGGTCGAGCAGTGGAAGCAACGGGATCCCATCCAGCGGTTCCGCCGGCACCTCATCGAGGTCGAGGGGATCCCGGAGGCCCGGCTGGACGCGATCCACGAAGAGGTGGAACGCGAGATGGAGGAGGTGATGCGCTTCGCCGAGGAGAGCCCGGATCCGCCCCTGGAGGAGCTCTACGACTTCATCTACGCCAACCCGGTGGGGGACTGGCGGGGCGATGAGCGCTTCCTCCGGCTCTGGGATCAATCCTCAGGATCCTGATCCGTTGCTATGGAGGGCACGCGATGCCGGTGATGACCATCCGTGAGGCGATCCGGCAGGCCCTGCGGGAGGAGATGCAGCGGGACCGCCGGGTGTTCATCATGGGAGAGGATGTGGGAGCCTATGGGGGGACCTATGCGGTGACCCGCGGCCTCTACGAGGAGTTCGGGGAGGAACGGGTGCGGGACACCCCCATCGCGGAGTCGGCGATCGTGGGGGTGGCCCTGGGGGCGGCCCTGGGCGGCCTGCGCCCGGTCGCGGAGATCATGACCATCAATTTCATCCTCCTGGCCCTGGATCAGATCGTCAACCACGCGGCCAAGATGTCCTACATGTTCGGCGGCCAGTTCAAGGTGCCTCTGGTGATCCGGGTGCCGGCGGGCTGGGGCCAGCTGGCCGCCACCCACTCCCAAACCTTCGAGGTCTATTTCGCCTACGTGCCGGGCCTGAAGGTGGTCTACCCCGGCACCCCCTACGACGCCAAGGGGATGCTGAAGGCCGCCCTGCGGGACGAGGACCCGGTGATCTACATCGAGCACACCGCCCTCTACCCGGTGCGCGGCGAGGTCCCCGATGGGGATTACGTGGTCCCCATCGGCAAAAGCGAAATCAAACGTGTCGGGCGGGATTGCACCATCGTGACCTACGGGCGGATGCTGCAGGCCAGCCTGCAGGCGGCGGAGCAGCTGGCCCGGGAGGGCATCGAGGTGGAGGTGGTGGACCTGCGCACGCTGCGCCCGCTGGATATGGAGCCGGTGTATGAATCCGTGGCCAAGACCCATCGGGCCCTGGTGGTCACCGAGGAGTGGCGCTCCTTCGGCGTGGGCGCTGAGGTCGCCGCCCGCATCCAGGAGCACGCTTTCGATGAGCTGGACGCCCCGGTGATGCGTCTGGGCAGCCGCGAAGTCCCGCTCCCCTACAACAAGCACCACGAACGGGCGGTCCTTCCCTGGCCGGAGGATGTGGTGAAGGCGGTGAAGCTCCTGTTGCGCTGAGGAACACGCCGGGCGGGAGGTTCCGGGATGGCGACGACGGTGACGATGCCCAAGATGGGCTTCGATATGGTAGAAGGGAAGCTGCTGCGCTGGCTGAAGAAGGTGGGGGAGCCGGTGAAGGCAGGCGAGCCCCTGGCGGAGATCGAGACGGAGAAGGTGAACATCGAGTTCGAGGCACCGGCCTCCGGGGTGCTGAAGGCGGTGCTCATCGAAGAAGGGACCACGGTGCCGGTGGGCACGCCCATCGCCATCATCGCCGCCCCGGATGAGCCGGTGGAAGCCCCCGCCGAAGCCCCGGCCGTCCGGGAGGGACCTCCACTCCCGACCCCTGCGCCCGGCGCCCCTCCTCCACCCGCGCCCGCGCCGGCTCCGGTTGGGGCGCCCACCCCGCCTCCCGGCGGGCGGGTGAAGGCCTCCCCCCTGGCCCGTCGCCTGGCCCGGGAGGCCGGCATCGACCTGCGGGAGATCCCCGGCACCGGCCCGGGAGGGCGGGTGGTGAAGCGCGACGTGGATCGCTACCTCCAGGCCCGCGCGCCGGCCGCCGCCCCCCCGCCTCCGCCGGCCGCCGCGCCCATCCCAACCCCAGCGCCCGCCCCGGTTCCCACGCCCGCGCCCACCGCGGTGCCCGTCAGCCCGTTGCGGCAGGCCATCGCTCGGCGGATGACCGTTAGCAAGCAGACGGCACCCCACTTCTATGTCACGGTCGAGGTGGATATGGACGAGGCCATGGCCTGGCGGGCGCGGATCAACGAGGCCCTGGGGGAGCGCGGAAAGGTGACCGTGAACGATATGGTGGTAAAGGCCGCTGCCCTGGCCCTTCGGGAGTTCCCCGCCCTGCGTTCTTCCTACCAGGAAGGTGGCCTCGTCCGCCACGAGGCCATCCACATCGGCATCGCCGTGGCCCTGGAGGAAGGGCTGATCACCGTGGTCCTGCGGGATGCCGATCGCAAGCCTCTGGCTCAAATCGCCCGCGAAAGCAAGGAGCTGGTGGAACGAGCCCGGAGCGGGAAGGTGCGCCCCGAGGACATCGAGGGCAGCGTCTTCACCGTGAGCAACCTGGGGATGTTCGACGTGGAGCACTTCATCGCCATCATCAATCCCCCGGAAGCCGCCATCATGGCCGTCGGAAGCGTCCGGGAGGTGCCCGTGGTGAAGAACGGGCAGCTCGCCATTGGGCAGCGCATGAAGGTGACCGTGTCGGCGGACCACCGGGTGACCGACGGCGCCGAGGTGGCCCGCTTCCTTCAAGCCTTCCGGCGTTATCTGGAGAACCCCCTCCTCTTGCTGGTGGAATAAGACCTTGCGTCCCTGCACGGCGCGGAGGGACGGGGCCGGGTGTCGGGGAGGCCCGCCCGGCCCCTCCGCGCGGAAGCCCCGCGGATTCCCTCCCTGGAGCGACTGGCGTATGATAGAGAAGGCTCCCACAGGGGGTCCTTCATCCATCGCATGCTGGAGGACGAGATGCCCTTCCGCCTGGGACCGACCGAGCTGATCCTCATCCTCTTGATCGCCCTGTTGCTCTTCGGGCCCGGCCGCTTGAGCAACCTGGCCCGGGAGCTCGGCCAGAGCATCCGGGAGTTCCGGCGCGGTTTGACCTCGGAGGAGGAAAAAGGGGAGACGAAGCCGGACAAGCCTTCGTGATGGGGGACACGATCGCTTCTGGATCCCTGACGAGGCACGCCATGCGCACCCTCGACGAATGGCTGGAAGAGGCCGCCGCGTTCCACGGCCACCTCTGCCCGGGCCAGATCCTCGGCGTCCGAATGGCCCTCCTGGGATGCCGGTTGCTGGGTCTGAATCCCGAGGACCCCGCGGATCGCCGTCGGCTCATCGTCTATGTGGAGATCGACCGCTGCCTGACCGACGCCATCGCCACCGTCACCGGCTGCCGGCTCGGACGGCGGACCCTCAAGCACATCGATTACGGGAAGGCGGCCGCGACCTTCGTGGACACCCGGACCGGTCGGGCGGTGCGGATTGTGGCCCGGGATGATGCCCGCGAGACGGCCCTGCATCTGGCCCCCCCGGGCCTCAGCCGGGCCGCCGCCCAACGCCACGCCTATCGCATCATGCCCGACGAAGACCTCTTCTACGCCCGGTGGGTTCGGGTGGAGATCCCTCCGGAGGATCTGCCTGGCCATCCGATCCGTCGGGTCTTCTGCGCGCGCTGCGGCGAGGGCATCAACGACGGGCGGGAGATCGTGCGGGACGGCGAGATCCTCTGCCGGGCGTGCGCGGAAGCCCCTTACTACACCGCCCTGGAGCCGATCCCGCTCACCGGGGAAGTCCCAATTCCCATCCCACCGTCGATGCCGTGATCGCCCCAACCGAGAGCAGCCAGAGCGGCCATCCGGCTCGCAGGAAATCCCGGGGTCGGTAACCGCCGGCGCCCATCACCAGGGCGTTGGCCGGATGGGCCATGGGGGTGAGGAACGCCGCCGAGGTCGCCAGGGCCACCGCCAGCCCCATCTCCGCCGGCGGGACGCCCAGGGTCGCGGCCGCCCGCAGGGCGATGGGCCCCCACACCACCGCGGTGACCGAGGCGGAGAGCACCTGGGTGAGGGCGGCGGCGATCCCGGTGAAGACCAGCACGCTGACCCAGGGAGGCGCCCCCGCCAGGCCATGCAGCAGCACCGTCCCCAGCCCCTCCGCGGCCCCGGTGCGCGTCATGGCAATGGAAAGGGGCAGCAGCCCGGCCACCATGAACACCGTGGGCCACTCGATGGCCCGATACGCCTCTTCCATCGTCAGACATCCCGCCAGGATCATCAGCACCGCCCCGGCCATCGTCACCTCGGCCACCGAGCGGGATGTCAAGGCCGAGGCCAGGATCACCCCCGCCATGATCGCGATGGCCGGGATCCGGCGGGAGGTCCGCAACGGTTCCCCGTTAGATTGCAGGACGATGAACTCGGGATCGCCCTGGAGCAGGCGGATACGTTCCCATGGACCGTAAACCAGGAGGGCATCGCCGAAGCGGAGACGTTCGTCCGCCAGCCGGGCCCGGATCGGCCGCCCCTCCCGCCAGATGGCTAAGACCTGCAGACCGTAGCGCTCCCGGAAGCGCAGGTCCCGCAACGTCCGGCCGATCAACGTCGTGTGGGGGGAGAGAAGGACCTCCATCAGGCCCGCCTCCCCCTCCTCCAGCACCTCCGGGGAGACCGGACGGGGCAGCGGGCGGAGCCCCAGGTCCCGGAGGGCCTGCTCGAAGGGCGCTGTGCCCTCCGGGCCGGCGGCGACCAGCAACACATCCCCGGCCTGCAAACCCTCTGAGCTGGGCGGGGAAAGGAGCAGTTGTCCCCTGCGGCGGATCCCGATGACCGTCACGCCGTGCCGCGAAGCCAGCTGGCTCTCCACCAGGGAGACCCCACAGAGCGGCGAATCCGGCTCGACCAGAAGCTCCACCAGCCCATCCTTGAGACCGTAGAGCTCCGCCAGCTCCCGGTTTAGCCGGTGCAGGTGCATCAGCTGTCCTGCCGGGGAGCGTTCCGGGAGGGTGCGCCAGGTGACTCCGATCACCCAGAGCAACCCCAGGGCGGCTGGGAGCAGACCGGCCCGGATGAAATCCAGCATGGTCAGGGATCGGCCGTAGTGGTCCCGCATCAGCCCGCTGAGAAGCAGGTTGGCGGTGGTGAAGAGGGTCGGCATTCCCCCGAGCAGCGCGCCGTAGGCGATGGGGATGAGGATGCGGGAAGGGGCCAGGCCGATCCGCCGGGCGGCCTGAACGGCCATCGGCATGACCACCGCCGCTGCGGTCACCGAGTTCATGGTCACGGAGAGCGACGCGCTGAGCAGCGTCATCCCGGCCACCAGCCGCATGGGGGAATCCCCCGCCCATCGGCTCAGACGCTCCCCCAGCGCTCGGGAGACTCCCGTGCGGTTCAGGCCGGCGGTGAGGATGAACAGCGCGATCAGCGCGATGACGGCGGAGCGGCTGAACCCACTGAAGGCCTCCTGCGGCGAGAGCAGACCGCTAAAGGAAAGCCCAAGGGCCAGGATCAGCGCCGCCAGATCGGGCCGCAGCGCCCCGCTCATCAGCAGGCCGGCCATCAGCAACAGGATCAGCGTCAGCCAGACGGCCGTGAGGGAGAACACCTCCACGGGCTCTCTCCTCTCAAAGATCCGGTATGATATCTCTCCGGGTTAGGATCCCTCCTCATCTTACCTCCGGGATCCATGGGAGAGGATAGTTCGAAAGTCCGGGGCCCTCCGGGGGGGCTCCCTGTGGATTCAGAGGCCGTTTCCCGTAGCCCGGGGAGAGGGAGATGCGCTGGGGATACGTGGGCGTGTTGATCGCCCTGATCGCGGCGACGCCGGTGGCCGCCCGGTTCTTCCTGGGGCTCTACAGCCGCCATCGGATCTACGAACGGCCGGAGGAGGTTCCATCCCGGCCGGCGGCCCTCATCCTGGGGGCCGGCCTGCGCGCCGACGGCTCCCCCACCGCCGTGCTGGCCGACCGGGTTCGGGCCGGGGCCGCCCTCTATCACCTCGGGAAGGTCGAGCTCCTGCTGCTCAGCGGGGACGGCCGCTCCTCCCCCTACTACAACGAGCCGGAGGCCATGCGCCGCCTGGCCTTGCGCCTGGGCGTCCCGGATGCCGCCCTCCGGCTGGACCCCGAGGGCATGCGGACCCTGGACTCATGCCGGCGGGCCCGGGAGGTCTTCGGCGTGACCCGGGCCGTGGTGGTCAGCCAGCGTTTCCACCTCGATCGCGCCCTCTGGCTGTGCGCGTCGGCCGGCATCGACGCCGTGGGGCTGGCGGCGGATCGCTCGTCCTACGGGAACCGGGCGATATGGTGGAGCTTCCGGGAGATCCCCGCCTCCCTCAGCGCCCTCATCGAGGGGCTTCGTCTGCGCCTCGATCGTATGGGTAACCGCTGATCCGCATCAATTTGTCCCAGCGGTGATGGGCCTCGACGAATCGAATGGTCCCGGACCGGGAGCGCATCACCAGGGAGTGCGTCCGCGCCCCCGTCCCGGTGTAGCGAACCCCTCGCAGGATCTCCCCATCGGTGATCCCGGTGGCCGCGAAGAAGATGTTGTCACCGCGGACCAGGTCGTCGGCGGTGAGGATGCGGTGGAGATCGTAGCCCATTTCGGCGGCGAAGCGGCGTTCCTCCTCGTTCCGCGGCCAGAGCCGGGCTTGGAGCTCCCCACCCAGGCATTTCAGGGCAGCGGCGGCGATCACCCCTTCCGGAGAGCCCCCGATCCCGATCAGGAGATCGATCCCGGAGTCCGGGAAGGCGGTCATCAGGGCGGCGGAGACATCCCCGTCGGGGATCAGCTTGATCCGCGCCCCGGCTGCTCGGACCTCCCGGATCAGATCCGCATGGCGCTCCCGGTCCAGGATCACCACGGTGAGGTCGTCGACGTCCTTCCCTTTCGCCCGGGCGATGCGCCGCAGGTTCTCAACCACCGGCGCGTCCAAGTCGATGACCTCCCGGGCCTCGGGCCCCACGGCCAGCTTGTGCATGTAGACGATGCGGCCCGGGCTGAACATCGTTCCCCGCTCCGAGAGGGCGATCACCGCCAGGGCCCCGGGCCGTCCCAGCGCCAGCAGCCGGGTTCCATCGATGGGATCGACGGCGACGTCGACTTGAGGGGGGCGGCCGTTGCCGATGCGCTCGCCGTTGTAAAGCATCGGGGCTTCGTCTTTCTCCCCCTCGCCGATCACCACAACGCCGTCCATGTCGATGGAGCGGAGCATGAGGCGCATCGCCTCCACGGCGGCGCGGTCCGCAGCCTCGCGATCCCCCCGGCCCATCCAGCGGCCGGCGGCCAGGGCAGCGGCCTCCGTCACCCGCACCAGCTCCAGGGCCAGGTTGCGGTCGGGTTCCTGAGCCATCGGGATCCTCCCCGGTTGGTCTATCCCTCCATCGGCCCATTGTATGAGAGGATGTGAATCCACGCCCCGGGTGTGGAATGGGCTGGGAGGGAGCAGCACCCCGGGGTCGCGGGCCGGGATTGGGCATCGATGAGGCCCCTCCGGCGGGGATACGCTCCTTCCCGTTCCCGGGATGGACGCTGCGCCTTTCCGGCCGCCCTATCGGGCGACGATCTCCCGGCACGGTGTCCGCGCGAATGGAGTTTGACAATCCCTTCCCCCCTCGTTATAATCTTGTGTTGCGTCTGCCAGGCGGGTGCTTCCCCGGGATCCTCTTTTCGCCGTCCGGCCGCGGGGACGTTCCGCGCGCCGGCGGCCTGGGCCGCATCGGCGGCTGGATCCGATGTATGTGCGGTGTGATCCTCTGGGGTGGGAGCCTCATCCCCTGGCAGATATTCGGATCAGAAACCCGGACCCGCAGGAAGGAGGACGATGCGACGGGGTCGTGCGCCCAAACGGGAAATCGCGCCGGACATTCGTTACAACAGCGTCCTGGTCGCCAAGCTCATCAACAAGGTGATGATGAACGGCAAGAAGAGCCTGGCGATGCGGATCGTCTACGGCGCCTTCGACCTGATCGAGCGCCGCACCGGCCGGCCGGCCATGGAGATCTTTGAGAAGGCCCTGGCCAACACCAAGCCTCTCCTCGAGGTCCGACCCCGCCGGGTCGGCGGCGCCACGTATCAGATCCCTCTGGAGGTGCCGCCGGATCGCCAGGTCAGCCTGGCCCTGCGCTGGATCGTGAACGCCGCCCGGGAGCGCCCGGGCAAGTCCATGATCGAGAAGCTGGCCGCCGAGCTCATCGACGCGGCCAACGGGGCCGGGGCAGCCGTCAAGAAGCGTGAGGACACCCATCGCATGGCCGAGGCCAACCGCGCCTTCGCTCACTACCGCTGGTGAGCGGTTCCGGGAGCCAGGAACCGGACCCGCAGGGCGCGGCAGGCGCGACGGCCCAGGGGCCGTGACCCTGCCGCTGAACAACCGGCGCGCTTCCCGCCAGCAGGGAAGAAGATCTCAGGGGCGGTGGCCCGAAAAGCGCCTCCGCCGCGGGTATGAATTGCTGGATCACGGAGAACATTTCAGAGGGAGCTCGGCTGATTGGGGAGGATCTGAGAAGATGCCACGGGAAGTCCCGATTGAGAAAATCCGAAACATCGGAATCATCGCCCATATCGACGCCGGCAAGACCACGACGACGGAACGGATCCTGTTTTACACCGGGCGGACCTACAAGCTGGGCTCCGTGGATGAGGGGACCACGGTGACGGATTACATGGAGCTGGAGCGAGAGCGGGGGATCACTATCACCGCAGCCACCGTGGCCTGTTACTGGCGGGAGCACCAGATCAACATCATCGACACCCCCGGGCACATCGACTTCACCGCCGAGGTCCAACGGAGCCTGCGTGTGCTGGACGGGGGTGTCGTCGTTTTCGACGCCGTCCACGGGGTGGAGCCCCAGTCCGAAACGGTCTGGCGCCAGGCGGACCGGTATGGGGTGCCCCGCATCTGTTTCGTGAACAAGATGGATCGGGTGGGGGCGGATTTCTGGAACACCATCGGGATGATCCGGGACCGCCTGGGAGCGAACCCCGTCCCCATCCAGTTGCCCATCGGGGCCGAGGCGGACTTCCGGGGGGTGATCGATCTGCTGGAGATGCGGGCGATCTACTGGGTCGACGAGCTGGGGACCCAGATGGTTTATGAGCCGATCCCCCCGGAGCTCCGGGAGGAGGCGGAGCGAGCCCGGGAGACATTGGTGGAGCGGATCGCGGAGACCGACGATGCCCTCACCGTGAAATACCTGGAGGGGGAGCCCATCTCCACTGAGGAGCTGCGGGCGGCCCTCCGCCGGGCTACCATCGCCGGGAAGGTGGTCCCGGTGCTGTGCGGCTCGGCCCTTCGCAACAAAGGCATCCAGCCCCTGCTGGATGCCATCGTCGATTACCTGCCTTCCCCGGTGGACATCCCGCCGGTGAAGGGCGTCAACCCTCTCACCGGCCAGGAGGAAACCCGGCCTGCCTCCGACGAGGCCCCCCTGGCCGCCCTGGTCTTCAAGGTGGTCACAGATCCTTATGTGGGCCGCCTGGTCTATTTCCGGGTCTACTCCGGGAAGATCACCGCCGGCCAGCAGATCACCAACTCCACGCGCGGGAACAAGCGGGAGCGGGTCGGCCGCGTCCTCCGGATGCACGCGGACCGTCGGGAGGAGATCAAGGAGGTCTACGCCGGAGACATCGCGGCCACGCTGGGGCTGAAGGACACCTTCACGGGGGACACCCTCTGCGATCCGGAGGCTCCCATCATCCTGGAGAGCATCACCTTCCCGGAGCCCGTGGTCTCGGTGGCCATCGAGCCCAAGACCCTGGCCGATCAGGACCGCCTGAGCGAGGCCCTGCGCAAGCTGTCCGAAGAGGACCCTACCTTCCGGGTCCGTATGGATCCGGAGACCGGTCAGACCATCATCTCCGGGATGGGCGAGCTGCACCTGGAGGTGCTCATCGAGCGGATGAAGCGGGAGTTCCGGGTGCAGGCCAACGTCGGCCGTCCCCGCGTTGCCTACCGGGAGACCTTCACCCGCCCGGTGAAGGGCGCCGAGGGCCGTTTCGTGCGCCAGACCGGCGGTCGGGGCCAGTATGGGCACGTGATCATCGACTTCGAGCCTCTGGAGCGGGGCAAGGGCTTTGAGTTCATCGACGCCACGGTGGGCGGCATCATCCCGAAGGAGTTCATCCCGGCCATCGAGAAGGGCCTGATCGAGGCCATGGAGGCCGGGGTGCTGGCCGGGTATCCCCTGACCGACATCCGGGCCACCTTGGTGGGCGGGTCCTACCACGAGGTGGACTCCTCGGAGATGGCCTTCAAGGTGGCGGCCTCCCTGGCCCTGCGCAACGCCGCCGAGAAGGCCGCTCCCGTCCTCCTGGAGCCCATCATGCGGGTGGAGGTGATCGTTCCGGAGATCTACACCGGGGACGTAGTCGGAGATCTCTCCTCCCGCCGGGCCCAGATCCAGGGGATCGAAAACCGGGGGAAAGGCGTCCAGTCCATCCGCGCCCTGGTCCCCCTGGCCGAGATGTTCGGATACGCCACCACCCTTCGCTCCATCACCCAGGGCCGCGGCACCTTCTCCATGGAGTTCGATCACTACGCCGAGGTGCCGCCCCACATCGCGGAGGGGATCATCCGCGCCGGCGAAAAGAAGCCCGTCGGTCGATAATCCGGGCGATTTGTCTCAGAACTCAGAACATTTATAAGGAGGCGAGCGATGTCGAAGGCGGTGTTTGTGCGGGCGAAGCCGCATGTGAATGTGGGGACGATTGGGCATATTGATCATGGGAAGACGACGCTGACG
>CACRXA010000038.1_pt1 | contig 15936 bp, 22 predicted proteins | sample 5377051 | NCBI WGS metagenome assembly CACRXA01 (sample SAMEA6061847, study PRJEB28556) | metagenome | reverse complement strand
GCCATCTTCGCCCAGGCGCTGGGGGCAGAGGTGATCCCGGTGGTGGCGGCGAAGGAATTGACGGCGCCGGCGCGGCGGATGGCCCGGGCGCGGGGGGTGTGGTGGCTGCAGGACGGGAGGGCCTTCGCCCCCCAAGAGATCCCCGAGGAAGGGCCGGGGGAGCCGGAAGGATAGGCGGAGAAACCGGGGCCGGAGGAGATCTCCTCCGGCCCCGGTTGTTTCTGTAATACGAGCGGTGAGAAAGGAGGTAGACCATGCCGGTGCACGAGGTGATCCAGGCGCTTCGCCAGGGATGGTTTTTCCGCCTCCCCGGCGAGCCGTCGGTCTACTGGAACCCGGGGGTTGCCATCCCGGCGGGACACATGGAGATCTGGGGGGTGGAGGACGGCCGCCTGGTCTGGCGGCTTGTTCCCATCCCGAAGGAGCACGAGGAGCGCATCCTGGACGCAGCCTGGGGAATCCGGCGCGCCGCGGTGAAGGCCCTGCGCGCCTGATGGGCCCGCAACGCCACCCGGTCACTGCGGGGGCCTGGGGGGATTTCCACCCAGGCCCCCGCTTCTTCTTCAGAAGACCCCACGATCCCAAGGAGGGCGCCATGATGAAGCGGCTGGCGGAACTGCTTGACGAAAGCCCGTGGGCCATCCACGGGCATCTCCGGGCAGTGGCCTGCGAGGAAGGCCGCGAGGTGATCCTGGACATGATGGACCTGCCCGGCGAGACACGGTGCTACCTGGTTTACACGCCGGACGGACGCGTTCTGGATGTCGTGGAGAATCGCGACCCGGAAACCCTGGAGTGGGAGTCGCATGAGGAGGAGATCGAAGATCTGGAGGCGATCTCGTATATCGCAGGGCGCCAGCTCCGGCTGCGATACGCCGCCGTATTCGCCGCCAACGTGAATTCGATCCGCCGCCGGCTTGGGCTTTCGGAGGAAGAGGCCGTTGAGCTCGATGTGCTCAGCCGGCACGGCTTCGCCGGAACCCTCCGGCAGATCGAGCCGATCTACCGGGAGAGGCTGGAGCGCGACATCCGGGCGGCGACGGAGGAGTACCAGCTGGGGATGATGGCTCTGGAAGCCCTGCCCGACGGCGAATTGAAGCGCCGCATTGCCCCCAGCTGATCACAACCTCGGGGGCCGGGGGGGATCCCCCCGGCCCCCGCTTCTTTTCGGGCCCGCCGGTGAAGGCCGGCAGGCGGTTCGAGTCCGCCCGGGCCCCGTGACAGCGGGGAGAAAAAGCGAGAGGCCGCGGCGGCATCCGCGGCCTCTCCACGCCCCGTGCGATACTCAGCGCCACACCCGGCCTGAGTATAGCACGGGGCCTCCTTCGCTGTCAAGACCACCCCACAGGAGGCCTCAAATGGTTGCGCAAATGCTGGGTCTGCGGTCCATCCTTCTCGCGCCCGCCTCGCGGGTTGCACGTGTGATGCTGAAGGAATACCCCCACGACACCGAGATCCTGCAGAACGAGGTGCGAAATCTCCTGGCGGAAGCGCGTCGGAAGAATCCTCCCTGGTTTTCCGAGTTTGTCCAAGTGGGACAAAACCTCAATCCCCGGTTGCTCCGGGTGATCCTGCCTCAGTAAACCCGCAACCCCGGTCGTCCCCGTCCTTTCCCGATGTGTGATCATGCCCGCCCCGGGGGTCCCCATGGCTTTCCGCAAGGGACCGCCCGGGGCGGGCCGCCTCCGTTCAGACCAGGCCGAGAAGCCGAGAAAAGGAGGCCGACCATGCGATTCATGGGCTTCCTCTTTGCACTCTGGGCCGTGGCCATCGCCATGGTCCAGCGCCCGGAGATACTGCGCCCGGTCCAGGAGGCGGTCCAGGGGCTCCTGGTCCGGGCCGCCTGGGCCGCCTGGGCGCCCGTGATCGGGGTGCTCCAGGCCGTGCGGTGGTGAGCACGGCGGAGGCGACCCGGATATGCGCTGCGATCAGGCGGCCGCCTCCGCCTCCTCCTCCCGGGCGGCCACCAGCCCCACGACGGCCGCATCATCCACCCGCATCGGGCCGCCAGAGCCGGCCGCCGCCCATAACAGCAGTCGCAGGAAGAGCTCCCCCGGCGGCATCCCCTGCCTCATCTGCTCCACCACCTCCGGGTCCCGTCCTTCCAGGATCCGGGCGGAGGCCCACCCGGCCGGACGGCCGGCCACCTCGATGCGGAAGCCCGGGCCGCCCTCCGGATCCTCCTCCGGGACCAGCCGGGCCAGCGGCTCCCGCTGCTTCTCCTCGTAGAGCCGCTGCACCGCCCGGACGATTACTTCGGTAGCGGTGACCCCGAGGACCCCCTGCAGCCACTCAATCTGCATCCGGGTCTCCCGGGGCAGCCGGTAGGACCGCATCCCCCGCTTCGTCATGCGCCCCTCCCGATGGAAGATCGCCCCCATTCTACCCGCTTGTCAATACGAAGTCAATACGACGGGTGGTGATCCCCCTCCCTCTCCCCCGCCGGTAGCCACGCCGGCAGGCGGTGCGAGCCCGCCACGGGGACCTGAACCCTGATTCGGAGGTGAACCCATGCTGAGCCTGGATCTGGTCTGGCAGATCGGCATGGCCTTCGTCCTGGTCTTCACCCTCGCGGCCGCCCTGGGGACGGCCGCCGCCATGGGGTGGATCTAACGATGTCCATCCTGCTCCAGGCGGAGGCCCTTCTCGGACCGGCGGTCCGGGTCCATCCCCACCGGGGGTGGGCCGAGTTCTGGTGCCCGTTCCACCCGGACGCGGCCCGCCAGGGCCGGCGCGGGCGCCCCAACTTCGGGGTGTCCCTGGTGGACGGGCACTGGAAGTGTTTGCGATGCGGAAGGGCGGGCCCGTCGCTGGCCGCCCTCGCCCGGGAGCTGGGGAGGGAGATCCCGGACCGCCGCGCGGAAGCCCCTCGCGAGGAAAAGCGCCCCGCCCCGCCGCCGGTGGCCCGCCTGGAGGAAGCCCTGGCGGCCGCCCGGTGGGCCCTGTGGAACGCCGCCGAGGCCCAGGGCGCCCGGGAATACCTGGCCCGCCGGGGGATTTCCCCGGCCGTGGCCTCGGCCTACGGGCTGGGCTACGGCCTGGCCTTCCCGCGGGTCTCCCGGGAGACCCTGGAGGCGGCCCGGGCGGCCGGCCTGGTCCGCCGGGACGGCCCCTGGGGATGGGCCGGGGGGATCCTGTTCCCGGATCCCCCGGTGGGCCCCCGGGCCATCCAGGCGCGGCATCTCCGGCCGGGCGCCTCCCTCAAGTACCAGACCTGGGGGCGCCTGGAGCGGCCCTACGGGGCCTGGCGCGTCCGCCCCGCCACGCGGCTGGTGATCGCCGCGGAGGGGGTGTTCGACGCCCTGGCCCTGGCCGGGGCCCTGGAGGCCGAGGGTCTCTTCCCGGAGGCTGTCGCCGTGGCCACCTGGGGGGCCAGCCCCTCCCGGCCGGTCCTGGAGTGGCTGCGGGACTGGCGGGGGGAGCTGTGGCTCATCCCCGACGGCGACGAGGCCGGCCGGGAGTGGGCCCGGCGCATCGGGCGGGCGCGGAGGGACAGGCCCACAACCGTGATCCTGCCGCCGGACGGCCTGGATCCGGACGAGGCGGTCCGGGCCGGATGGCGGCCGTGGTGATGAGACCATTCCCTCAAACCATCCCCTCAAAAGGAGGCGCGCGATGGAGGAGCTGGTCTGTCAGTGGTGCGCACAGCCGCTGCGGTGGGAGCCCCGCCGGGGATGGGTTCATCCGGAAGGGGGGCTCTACGTGATGGTGTGCGCGAGCTGCGGCTGGCGAGGAGCTCCCTATCCCAGTCCCGCTCGCTGCCCTCAGTGCGGTGGGGAGGTGCTGGATGATCACTGCGCCCGCCCCATCCGCCTCTCGGATCTTCGACATGTCCCGCCTCGAGATCTCCCGCGCTGGAGGAAGCGATGACGGAGCAGATCGAGGCCCGACCGGCCGTCCTTCGCGAGGAGGTCCTGGAGGAGGCGTTGCGCCTGATCGAGGCCCTCCGCCCGCTGGAGCCCATCCAGCGAGCGCTTCTACTCCATCGCGCGGCCACCCCGGAGGGCCGCGCGGAACTGGGACGCCTCCGGGATCTGATTGCGGACCTCCTGTCGGCCTCCCTGACAGTCCTGGCCCTGCTGGGCCTGGACCGCGACGCGCTCGCCGCGATCCGGGAGGCCGCGGAGGTCCTGCTGCGCGCCTCCATGGAGGCGGCGGCCCTGGCCCGGACCCTGTCCGCCAACGGGACCCGCCTGGAGCGGGCCGAGCGGAGCATCGGCCGGGCCCTGGCTGCCCGCCGGGGAGGAGGCGGCTGGTTTGAACTCAAGTGGGTCACCGGGGCGAACCGGAAGCGCTACGGCCCCTACCTCTACTACCGGTGGAGGGACGGGGCCGTGAAGCGGTCCCAATACCGTGGGAAATCCGGGAAAGGAGGCGCGGAATGAGCCTGGGCGCGATCCCCGTCTCGCAGTGGGGGCCGGAGGAGGTGGAAGCCTTCATCCGGCTCCTGCGGGGGGAGGATCCTGAGGAGGAAAGCGCGCGCCCGGCCGCGGGGGCCGGGCGCTGCCCGGAGTGCGGCGGCCTCCTGATCCCCGCCGGCGGGTGCAGGGTCTGTCCCGCCTGCGGGTGGGAGGCCTGCGGGTGGTAGGGGAAGGCGTCTTCCAACGGGCCGGGAGGGGCCGCCTCCCGGCCCGGCTTCCGCCCGGGATTCTACCCCGGAAGGATCCGGGGCGGAAGCCGGGCCCAAGGCCCGGGAAATCCAACCGGAGGTGGAGAAGCCATGGAGGAGATCCGCCATCTGGATCCTTTCGTCATCGAGGAGGAGGAAGCGCCCTTTGAGGACGCCATCCTGATCCAGTTTGTCCCCACCGGAAAGGTGCTCTTCCTGGATGGGCGTCTGGGGCCGGGGTTCTTCCTGGAGGCCCCGGAGGCTCCCGGGCCGGGATGGGAGAAGGCCCGGCTGACCGCGACCGAGAAGGCCGTGGACGGCTGGGCGGCCCGGGAGATCGTCCTGGCCCCGGTGGCCATGCGCTTCCGGTGGGTGCAGGGCCAGCCGGGCGCCTGGGCGCCCCTGGAGCGTTACGAGGAGGGCGCCCGGGGCCACGCCCAGGTCCTTGGCGTCCTGCGAACGGAGGGGCCGCAGCCCCTCTGGGTCGTGATCACGGCCAAGGGGCTGGCCTCCCGGGACCTCATCCGGGCCTTCCGGGCGCATAAGGCCCAGGTGGCCCGGCGGCTTCGGGACCCGAAGGGGCGGCCGCTGGCCCCCTTCGCCGCCTGGATGACGCTCCGGGTGGGGGAGGGGCGGCGGCTGCCCGCCGGGGTGGCGCACGGCCTGGCCCGGAAGGAGGAGGAGCTGGTCCGCCTCTCGGCGGAGCTGGGCTGGGCCATCCGGGAGCGCTACCCCGAGGCCGTCCGGTGGCGGGCGGCCTGGGGCGGGGAGAACGGGGAGGCCCCTCCGGCCGAGGCCCCCGAGGCCCCCGAGGCGCCCGAGGCCTCCGAGGCCGCTCCGAAGCTGACCCCGGAGCTGGCCCCGGAGGCTACCCCCGAGGCAGCCCCGGCTGCGGCGGAGTCGGCGCCCGTGCCGCCGGTCTGGATGGATGCGCCGGCGGCCGCCCCCGCCACTCCCGCGCCGGAGGGAGCGGAGGGCCCAAGTCCGGACGCCGAAGCCGGGCTGCTCTTCCTGTTGGGAATGGGCGGCCCGATTACCGTAACCCGGCTTCGGCAGGCCTTCCCAAATCTCCCGGAGGAACCGACGGAAGCCGTTCGGACGCTGGCGCGGCAGCGCCCGCAGGCCGGGTTCTGGAAGGACGTCCCCCGGGCGGTGGATCTCTTCCTCGCCTGGGCAAAGGAGTTCCCGCAACTGCGGCAAGCTGCCCCGGCCCGGCTGCGCGCCCTCAAGGAGCGCCTGGGGCTGGTCCCGGCCTCTGTCCGGGAGGAGGAGCTGCAGGAGCTGGCGGCCCTGGCCGCTCTCCGGTGGCTCTTCCGCCCCCGGGAGCGGGAGGCCCTGGAGGCGCTGCTCCGGGAGCCGGACCTGGCGTAGCGCGCTTTTAGGGGGCAGGCGGGGCCAGATCCAGAGCCCGCCTGCCCCCTAAAAGCCGGCCAGCGTGTCCCATCGGTTCCGCAAATTCCCAAATTCTGCAAAGGAGGATGCCATGATCTTCCATGAATATGTCCTTCGCTTTGTGAAGGCTCCTCACCCCAAGGAGCTTGCTATTCTGCTGGAGGATGGGACCATCGCCTTCTATCCAGAAGGCGTCTGGATTCCCATCAGCGAAGAACTGGCGAGGTTCATTCGGAGGGAGCGTCCCGGCGCTCACCTGATCCGGACCGACTTTGTCTGGAAGGTGTATGCGGCCCACCATCCAGGACTGATTGGTCGGGCCGAGGATCTGCTGCCCGACCTGTTCGCGGCCAAGTAGTCCAGACCGGGCGGGAAGATCTCTTCCCGCCCGGCTTCTGTTCGCCTGGGTGGCCAGGCGGCCGGAAGCCGGGCGAAAGCCCGGGAAATCTCGAGAGGAGGAGGTAACCCATGCGGCCCGATGAGGTGATTCGCATGATCGAGGAAGGCTGGGGCTTCCGGCTCCCCGGAGAGCCTTCGCTGTACTGGAATCCCCGGGGGCGCGTCCCCCGGGGACATATCGAGTTGTTCGAAATCGCCCATGGGAGGCTCACCTGGTATCTGGTCCGGGTCCCTCCCGAGGTGATCGAGGAGGCCCGGCGGATCCGGGAGGTCCTCCAGGGTAGCCTGGAGGACCTCCGCTACCCAAATGAGACCTGATGCTGGATCCGATGTCGACCCATCCCTCCCGCGGGCCGGGCTGGGGGCTCTCCCCCGCCCGGCCCGCGGCTTTTTTCGCCCTACTCCCACCCGAAAGGAGGCCTCCATGGAGTTGTGGAAACTGCGAATCGGGGACGCCGCCTTCTATGCTGCCCCCCAGATCTACGTCACCCAGGGCTTCCTGGCCTTCGCCCGGCTGGTGGGCGGGGACCAGGAGGTCCGGGCCCTCCGATACGCGATCCGGGAAGGCTACCGGGCCCAGATCTACGCGCCCTGGAGCACCCTCCCGGACGAGTACGCCGATCTGGATCCGGGCCTCCGGATCCGGGTCGAGCCGATCTGGATCCAGGGGCTTCCCCGATCCCGGGTCACCCTGTATCTCCCGGTGATCCGGAGCGGGGAGGAGGCCCTGTATTTCTTCCTCCCCCTCGGGGATCCGGCCGCGGAGTTCGCGCGCTTTATCGAGACCATCACCCCCTATCCCGCCCCGGATCTCGCCGGACTTCGCGGGGAGGAGCTCCGCTGGCGGCTGATCCGGGATGGGGTCTCCACCATCCCGGCCGTCTCCCAGACGGACCCGGAGGGCTTCCTCATCCGGGACGACGCCCTCCGGGAGATCCTCGCTGACCTTGCCCAATCGCGATTCTCCCTTTTGTGATCCCACCTTGTAATCCCACCTTCCAGGCCAAGGAGGAAAGCCCCATGCGACCCGAGCACCTCATCAATCTCGGCTACACCCCAACCCATGAAGCGATCCTCTCCGCCCTCGCCGCTGCCCTGCGCCCGGCCGGCGAGGGCGTGATCCGATTGCTGGACCCGTGCTGCGGCACGGGGGAAGCCCTGGCCGCCCTGGCCCAGGCCCTGCGGGCCCAGGGCGCCCGGGTGGAGACCTACGGCGTGGAGCTCGAGGAGAGCCGCGCCTCCCAGGCCGCCCGGGTCCTGGATCACGTGATGAACTGCGACTGGCGCCATGTGGTGCTCTCCGAGCGCTCCATGTCGCTGGCTCTCTTGAACCCTCCCTACGACAACCAGGGAGGAGAGGACTCTTTGGAGCGAGAGATCATCCGCCGGGGGATCGAGAAGCTGGCCCCCGGGGGGATCGCTGTACTGCTCATCCCCCGGCGGCTGCTCCCCTGGGCCGGCCGCTTCCACTTCGAGTGGCTGGCCCTGCGGACCAGCCCGGACCCCGCCAGCCCCTCCCAGGTGGTCCTGGTGGGCCGGCGGGCGGCGGGGCCTTCCGAGCTCCCCCCGGAGCGGCCCCTGGAGGAGGGCTTCCCGCCCATTGAGGTCCCGGCGCTCCAGGGCCCGGCGCCCCGGATGTATAAGCCGGTCCTGGAGGAGGCGGACATCGCCCCCTTCCTCCGGGAGGGGCCGGCGCCGCTGGACCTTCTGGCCGTGGAGGCAGGGGAGGAGATCCATCCCCTCCATCCCCTGCGGGCGGGCCACCGGGCGGCCGTTCTCGCCGCCTGGCGCCGGACCCTGGAGATGTCCGGCGGCCGCCGCATCCGGGTCACCGTCCACCACGAGGTGACGGTGACCGAGGAGATGGGCGAGGACGGCCGCTGGGTCCGCCGGGTCCAGACCCGGCCGGCCCTGGCCTTCTGGGTCCTGGACCGGGAGGGCCTCCGCCGGGAGCCTTTTGAACGCCTGGCGGAGTGGGCGGAGGAGATCGACTCCGCCCTCCGCCTGCGGGCCCGGGTGGAGGAGCGGCCCGACGGATGGCCCGCCGCGGCCCCCTGGGAGGAGGCCGTCCTGGCGGAAGTTTCCTCCCGGCTTCCGCCGCTGGGAGGGCGGCAGGGGCTGCTGCCCGCCCAGGCTGTGCGGGCCGTGGGGATGGCCCGGGCGCTGCGGGCAGGGGAGCGGGTCGTCTGGGGCGTCATGGAGATGGGCTACGGCAAGACGCCCATCTCCCTCACTGTGCGGGCGCTGCTGCAGGCCCGCCGCGCCCGTCCGTTCCTCACCGTGGTGCTGTGCCCCCCGCATCTCGTGCCCAAGTGGGCGCGGGAGGCGGGGCGGCTGGCGCCCGGGGCCCGGGTGGTGGTCCCGGAAGGGGACGGGATCGAGCGGCTGCGGGCCGCGCGGGAGGCCGTGGAGGCCGCCGCGGCCGGGGCCGAGGTGATCCTGGTCCTCTCCCGGGAGGCGGCCAAGCTGGGCCCGCTGCACCGGCCCGCCCTGGTCCCCAAGTTCTTCGGGCGGGACGGGTGGAAGTGGGCCTGTCCCCACTGCGGCGCCCCGGCCTACATGGCCCGCCGCCACGAGCCGGATCGGCCGACGGCGGGGATCCTGGCCACCGAGGCCACCTTCCCGGCGCCCCCGCCCCATCCGGAGGCGGCCGAGCGGACCCTGGCGCGCCTGCGATCCCTGGCCGCCTGGGCGCAGCGGGACAGCCTGGCCCGGGCGCAGCGGCTCCGGGCGGCGATCCAGGGGCTGGAGGAGAGCCTCCGGGCCGACCCGACGCCGCCGGAGCGGCTGCTGGGCCGCCGCTGCCCGCGGTGTCTGGCGCCCTACGCCGTCCCCACCCCGGAGCCCCGCCGCTGGCCCCTGGCCGATTTCCTGGCCCGGGAGGTCCGCCGGCGGGGCGTGGCGATGCTGCTCATCGCCGACGAGGTCCACGAGTATCGCCACGCCAGCCTGCAAGGCCGGGCCTTCTCCCGGCTGCTGCGGGCCGCCCGGTGGGCCGTGCTGCTCACCGGCACGCCCTTCGGGGGGAAGGCCAGCGAGCTCTACCGCCTGCTGCGGCTGACCTCCCCGGAGTTCCGGCGGGCGGGGCTGTCGGAGAAGGAATTCGTCGCCCGGTTCGGGCGCCTCGAAATCATTGAGACTCGTGAGGAGCGGCGGCGGTACGGCCGCTCCTTCCAGAGCGTCCGGACCAAAGAGCTGCCGGGGGTTTCCCCGGAGGTGTGGCGGTTCCTCATCGGCCGCACCGCCTTCGGGAGCCTGCAGGACGTGGCGGCAGCCCTGCCGCTCTACGACGAGGCCCGGGAGGTCCTTCCGGCCCCCGACCGGCGGCCGGAGCTGGACCCGGCCGTCGCCGGGCAGATCTACCACGAGCTCGGCCTGGGCGGGCTTTCGGTATGGTTGCAGGCCGCCCTGGGCTACTACAACGCGGCGGCCGTTCAGCCGGCCGACGGGGGGCCGGCGCATGAGTATGACTTCGCGCGCCTGGACCCCGACGGCCGGATCGTGAGCCGGGAGGTCCTCTTCCGCCTCCCGGTCCTCCCGGAGGCCGCGCGGCTGCCCAAGGAGCGGCGGCTCGTGGAGCTTGTCCGGGCGGAGAAGGCCGCCGGCCGGAAGGTGGTGGTCCTGGTCTCCCAGACCGGCCGCCGTCCGGTGGCCGAGCGGCTGGTCCGCCTGCTCCGGGAGGCGGGGCTGCGGGCGGAGGCCCTGGACCCGGCGAAGGTCCCGCCGGCCGAGCGGGAGGAGTGGATCCTCCGCAAGGCCCCGGGCCTGGACGCCCTGGTGGCGCACCCCCGGGCGGTGGAGACCGGCCTGGATCTGGTGATGTTCCAGACGGCCGTGCTGTATGAGGTGGCCTACAGCGCCGTCACCCTGATCCAGGCCATCCGCCGCCTGTGGCGGCTGGGGCAGTCCCAGCCGGTCCGGGTGGTCGCCCTGGCCTACGACCACGGGCTGGAGGTCCCGGCCTGGGACATGGTCTCCCGCAAGGTCTCCTGGGCCCGCACGGTCTACGGGGACTTCGCCGCCTGCGGGCTGGGGGAGGCCTTCGACGAGGACCTGGACCTTCTGCGGGAGATCGCCCGGCGGCTTTCCCGGGGCGAGCCGCTGGTTGAGGCCGGGGCGGACGGGGAGGGCGAGGCCGTCACCCTGGCCGGCATCGTCCGGCCGATGGCGCCCGTGGTCCCGCCGGCCGTTCCGGACGGCCCGGACAGCCGGCAGCCGCCGGAGGAGGCGGTGGAGGTCCTGCGGCTCCCGCCGGATCTGGCAGGGCTGCCGCTCTTCCGGGCGGCCTCGGGGGGCAGCCGCAACGGGAAGAACGGGAAGGCGGCCGTCCCGGCGCCGGAGCCAGTGGATCTCACCCGGGCCGTCCAGGGCCGGCTGTTCTGAGTTCTCATCCCCGGGTGGGAAGGCCGAACGCGGTAGAGAAGAGCCGCCTTCCCGCCCGATCCCTCACCCGACGCGAAGAGTCCGCCCGCCGAGCGGGCGGACTCTTTTTTTGTTTCCTGGGGTTGGATTCGCCTAAGCGGGAGAGCGGGGGGCGGCCTTTTTTGTTTGGCGCGGCGGCCGCCTTTTAGGGGGCAGAAGGGAGAGCGATGGGAAATCATCCGCCCCCTAAAGCCTGGCGCAGGGGGGAGGATGCTGGCGGGGCGCAGAGGGGATCAGTTCGCGGAGATGAAAGCCCGGAGCCCCCTCTCCCTCAGCTGCATGAGGATCAGGAGGTCGCTCAGCCGTTCCTGGCGGACCGCTGCGGCGGCCAGATAGTCCCCCTCCCGCCGCAGCTTCACGTAGAGATTCCAGTTCGAATCCGGGCGCTCCAGGAGCGCCCGGAGATAGGCCATCTCCCAGCCGCGGGCCCGTCGCGGATCGAAGCCAAGCAACATCCGCGCCTCCTCGCTTTTGATTCCCGGCTTCCCGGCCTTATCGTAGCAAGCCCGCCGCGGCCGGTCAAGGCCTTCCGGGCTTTTAGGGGGCAGATCCGCGGGAGCCCGCCCACTCTCTGCCCCCTAAAAGCGGTCCGGCGGGCGGAGCTCCGTCCCCGTCGGGAAGGCGGGGCTTCCGTCCTCCCATGTCCTTCCCCCGTATTCCGGGGGCCACAGGGGGAATCGCCGCCGGTCCCAGTCCGCCGGCAGCCGCCCGGATCGGGCGGCCTCCAGCCACCGCACCAGGGCCACAAAGCGTGGCCCCCAGATCGCCTGGGCCAGCGCGCGGCGGTCGATTTTTCGTTTCCGGCATCGGTCGCAGAGCGGCGCGAAGGCCTCCGGCCGCCGCAGCCGCCAGGCCGCCTCCGCCGGGACGCCCCGGACCTCCTCCTCCGGGAAGGCTCGCAGCCACCCGCCGGGTTGCCCGCAGACGGCGCACGGGAAGTCCCGGAACGCCCGCCAGCGGGTCCAGGGCAGGCCGCGCTGGCGCTCGAAGACCTCCAGCCCCCGCCAGCAGGCCACCACCTCGTCAGGATCTCCCTTCAGGCTCCCCAGAGCCGCCCGGGCGACGGCGATCCCCCGCCTCAGCCATCCCGGAACGCCTTCCGGAGGATCCGGGGCCTCCCGCAGCAGCTCCCCCAGGCGCGCGGCCCGGACGCCGCGCCGCCCGTCCCGGGAGATGGTCCGGAGCTCCCCCGCCAGAAGCCCCCAGAAGGGATCCAGGAGCTCCCCGGGCAGCAGCCCCGAAAGGCCCCGCAGGAGATCCCGCAATCCCGGGGGCCGGCCCTGCAGCGCCTCGAGCTCCGCCAGGACCATCTCCAGCCACAACGGGCCCCGGGCCTCCGGAGGAAGAAGCAGCTCCCCCCGCAGGAGATCCCGCCCCGCCGGGATCTCCAGGCGCCAGCGGGCCCCGACCCGGGCCCGCGCGAGAAGGTCCGGGCGCCCCTCGATGAGGTAGCAGGCCGGGCGCGGCGGCGCATACGCGCGGAAAGGCCGGGCCTCCACGGCATGGACGATGCGTCCCTCCTCGTCCAGCCAGATCGCCGAGAAAGGAAAGAAGACGAAGAAAGTGTGGATGCCGACCGCGCGAGGATGTCTTCGCCAGGCAGGGAAGACAAAGAGCAGTCCGTCCACCGGAAGATCCCGACGGAACATCAGGCCCCGCAGCCGGGCCAGAGGCCCGGCGCAGACCCGGAACCGCCCGACCTTCTGGCCGGCCTCATCGAAGACCTGCGCTTCCACGTTCGCCCTCCCCTCGGCGGCGGCGGCCGGGACGCAGCCCGTAGGCCTCTGCCAGAGCCTCCGCGCAGTCCCGGCACAGCGCGACGCCGCCCACCTCGAAGTCCGCCCAGGACCCGCAGCCGGCCGCGCAGGGGCGGGCCGGACGCGCCCGCCGCGCCGCCGGACGGATCCCGATGGCTTCCCGCAGATCCGCCATGGGCGCCTCCTCACCATCCCTCCGCCAGCCCGGCCAGGTCTTCCAGGATCTCCTCCTCCGCCGGGCCGGCCGCCCCGTCCGGATGGCGGGGGATGCCTCCCATCCGCAGCGCCGTCTTCACCGCCGCTGCCCGCCGCCCGGAGGGGATCCGGGAGAAGAAGGCGATGAGGTCATCGTCCTCCCCCTCCCGCAGCCGGAGGAAGACCTGAAAGACGATCTCCCGACCGGATTTGCGCCGCCGCCCCATCCCCGCATCTCCGTTCGGCTTTTAGGGGGCAAAAGCGGCCGGCAGGAGCAGGCCCTGCCCCCTAAGCCGCCTGCCGCTTCATCCGCGCCAGCTTCCAGAGACCGCGGGCGGTGGAGATCACCGGGTCATCCGGAACGAAGAGCTTGCCCTCGAAGGGCAGCGCCAGGCGGGCGCCCAGGAGCTTCATCCCCCCGCCGGCCCCGATGATCCGGGCCAGCCCCCGCCAGCGGGAGCCCCACTGGCGCTCGATGAAGCCCAGCACCTCCCGCTCCCACACGTCCAGGGCCTCCCGGACCCCCTCGAGGGTTCCCCGCCGCAGCTCCTCGTCCAGCTCCGCCAGGGTCCAGACGGACCCGGTCCGGAAGGCCACGTGCTCCAGCAGCCGCCGCACGCCCAGGGTGTCGCCGGCCACGAAGTCCATCAGGGCCTCCCGGCGCCGCACGGCCAGCAGGTCCACCGTGTTGAAGCCGATGTTGATCACCCCCACCGGCCGCTCGAACTCCCCCCGCCGCTCCGGGATGGCCCGGCCCTCCTCGTCCAGGAAGTAGTCCAGGACCGCCGCCACCGGCTGGGCGGTGACCCGGACCTCCACGACCTCCACTCGGGCCTCCTGCCAGGGGGCGCGGGGGCTTTCCCGCCAGCGGAAGGCCGGCAGATTCCGGAACAGCCGGCGCGCCGCCTCCGCCGCTCCATCGGCCCGCGCGGCCTCCAGCGGCAGCCCCACCACCAGGCCGATCGGCCGGCCGGCGTACGGCAGCAGGGCCGCGCAGGCCAGGGCGATCATCTCCGGGGTGCCGGCGAAGCGCCGCAGGTCCAGGTTCTCCAGGGGCCGCCCCCAGCGATGAGCCCCGGGCCCCACGAAGAAGCGGGCCGTCCCGATCTCGATCTCCAGCGGCGGGGTCCCCGTCCGCAGCCCCGCCACCGCCAGCGGCCGGTCGTCCCGCGGCACCGACACCGTCGAGGGCAGCACCCGCGGGCCCCCGGAGGAGAAGATCTTCACCGCCCCGTAGCCGGGATCAAAGCCCAGAAATTCCACGTCCGTCATCGCGCGCCTCCTCCCCGCAAGTCAGTTTCGCGAGATCATGGGGCGGCCGCCGGCCTCCCGCATCATCAGCAGGAGCAGCAGGTCGGTGACCCGCCCCTCCTCGGTCGCCCGGGCGGCCAGCAGGTCCCCGTCCCGCCGCCAGCGCTCCGCCCCGCGCCGGCGGGCCTCCGGGGAGGCCTGCAGATAGGCCCGCAGCCGGTCCAGATATTCCTGGTCGCCTGGCTGACCGATCCACCACTGCTTTCGGCTCATTTCGCCTCTGCTCCGCTACGCTCCTGAAGAATGACTCCCATTTCCCGCCCGAAAGCGTCCACCAGCGCCCTCCGGAACACGCCCGTGCCCACCACCCGGCGAACCACCGGGGTGGCCGTTCTGACCTGGACGATCAGGGCGGCCGCTTCCCCCTGCTCGGCGATGCCGATCGCCTCCAGGTCGTCCAGGACGCCCTGGGCCGGGATGGGCAGCTCCTGGCGCATCCGCGCCAGCGCCGCCTCCCAGGCGGCCTGCTCCTCCGGACGGAGGGGGCGCAGGGGCGGGAGCGGCTCCTCCGCGTCCGCTTCCGGCGGCGGCTCGGCGGCGTTTTTCAGCCGCCAGACCAGCAGCGCCGCCGGGTCCCCACCGGAGCGCTGGGCGGCCTGCCGGAGCTCCGGAAGATGGTCCTCCAGCCAGGCCCGAAGGGCCTCCGGGCCCCAGCCCCTCCGGGCCAGCTCCAGCGCCAGGGCGGCCGCATTCGGGGGGAGCACCCCCGCCTCCTCCAGGACGGCCCGGATCTCCTCGCCGGGATTTGCATCCGTGAGACGTGTCTCATATGTGCGACGCGCCTCATCTGCGAGACGTGTCTCATCCGTGCGACGTGTCTCACTTGTGAGACGCTCATGAAAATCTGGTGGGGGGGGTGGGGATATTTCTGGAGAGATCTCCAGGAAATCATGCTCCCCCACCCCCCCATGTTTTTCCAGGGTTCCTCTTTTATCGTGTGGGGTCTCATTTGTGAGACTGTCGCATTTCTGAGACACGTGGGGGGAAGCCGCCAGGCGTCGGCGGACCCGGGCCAGGTCGGCGGCGAAGGCCTCCCCAAGCGTGACCACCAGGTTCGAGCCTCGGTCGGAGGAAGACACCCCATCCGGGGCTGAGCCTTCCTCCTCCCCACCTCCCTGGGTGGACACCCATTCCCGGGCTAAGCCCACCTTCAGGAGGCGTTTCCCCTGATAGGTCCGCCGGGTCAGCCGCTTCAGCCGCCGATAGGCGGAGGCCCGATCCAGGCCGAGGCTCTCCATCAGAAGGCGGACCACATCCGAATACCTCCAGAGCGGATCGCGGCCCTCCTGCACGGCCTGCCAGGCGCTGCCCCAGATGACCAGGAGCGCGGCCACCTCCATATCGTGCAGCGCCCCGCCGTGCCGGGCCAGAAACGCCGGCACGTCCTGGACATACCACTCCGGCAGCCGGGGAGATGCGATCCGCATCGCTCACCTCAGAACGGGAGTTCCTTGCCCGCCTCACACATGTCCATCACACCCGTCCATCCCCCTCCCCGTCTCCGGCAGGGGAGAGGGAGGGCGCGGCGAGGTAGGCTCCCAGCCGGCGGCGGATCTCCGGCCCCAGCCGCCCCGAGCGGGCCCAGGCCACCAGCACCTCCGGGTCCTGCAGGGGAATGGAGCCGGCCGGGGTCTTCCGCAAAAAGCCCCGCTCGGCCAGAAGATCCGTCGCCGCCCGCCAGAGCGGATCCGTGATGGGGATCTCTCCGGCGGACGTCCGGATCCGCAGCCCCACCAGGTCCCGGATGCCCCAGCCATTGACCTGGGCGGCCCGGATCAGGCCGACCAGGAGCTCCCGGATGGGGCGGTCCCCATCGGGCTCCACCGCGTCGGCCTCGCCCACCCGCACCGT
>CACRXA010000037.1_pt1 | contig 18232 bp, 8 predicted proteins | sample 5377051 | NCBI WGS metagenome assembly CACRXA01 (sample SAMEA6061847, study PRJEB28556) | metagenome | reverse complement strand
AGATGCTGTAGCGGTAGAAATAGGTCCTGTTCTCATCGTAGGCGGCGCCTAAGAGGGCGTATATGTAATCGCCGCCGTCCCAGGCAAGGGCTGTGCCGTTCTTGGGGCGAGGAATGGGATCAGGCGGCGCCCAATCCGAGAGTGTGATCCAGCTATCATCTGCGGGATCATACCGCCAGAATTGACAATTCCCTGTGCTGTAGCATCGCAAAATGTATGCGTGGTCTCCGGTGCTGACAACGGCTTCCCCCAATCCCCCCGCCTTAGGCGTGTCCGCTTTCTTGACCCAATCGCCCTGGGCGACAACCGTATGATGCAAAGGGGAAATCAGCGCCAGGACAACAAGCGCAGTCAAGCTCCAAGCCCTCAATGGCTTTCGCATTTTGACCTCCCTTCACTGGCAGGCGAGGCCCATAGCGGAAGCGAAGCTCCCAGCCCTCCGGGATCAGGGCCAAGCGGTCGGTCAGGATCAGCATCATGGCGGCCTCCTCGGGCGAAGAAACCTCGGGCGGAGAAGAAATTGCAATCGCCTCATAAAGGCTGATAGCCGGGAGAGCCGGGCAGCCCACCTGATTTCTCGTCCCTTCTTCTCATTCAAGTCCCGGAGGTCCTCCCGAATCCCGGCCCGGAAGCTGACATGGTGCCAGACTCCCGCATAGTCTAGGTCAAAGATAGCGGCATGCTTGAGCCCGGCTTCGTCCCACCAGGTCAGCGTGAGGCGAGCGATCCACCTGGGACGTCGATCAGTGGGATCAATGTTCTCAGGCCCTGGAGCTTTCCGGGATATACCCAACGGAATCCCGCCAATGCGTTCCTTCCCGGTAAAAAGCCTGACGCCTTTACGGAAGGCAATATCCCTGGAGCTCCCGGGTGCGATCGGGAGTGCCTCGAAGGCAAAGAACTGCGTGGGGAGAGCTTTCCGATCATCAGGCCGGTACATCAGGAGGCCACAGATCTCCAGAGCTGCTCCAGACCCGACATTACGAATCCGAACAGAGAAATAGCCCCCGCCCTTCCGAAACTTTTCATGAGGAGAAAACGGCGGGGATTCTGGAATCAGGATGGAGCGGCGCTGGCCTTCCAGCTGCCTCCGGGAGATTTCGACGCTCTGCCACATCAGGATCAGAGTGGCGATGGCAATGGCGAGGTTAGCGACGAAGCTGGGCCAGACGGGATCATGGAAACCTGATCGCAGGATCCCGATGATCGCCACAGCAATTGCCACTACAGAGAGCAGAGCGACTAGGAACGTGGCGAGATTTTCCCGAACCCGATCCCCCACGTCTCCACCCCTCCTGCAGAGGCTTCTTTCAAAACGCGTGAGACCCACCTGCGGCCTCTGCCAGCCGGTCCAGCAGGCGTCCGACTGTTCCCGATCCACTCATATGCAACAGGGCCTCCACATCCCTATGGAAATCGACTCCCTTTGTGGGGGCCAGCAGAGGCTGCGCCTTTTTCGCCTTGAACTCCTCAAATCCTTCCGATCAACGGAATATCGTGCTTAGGGTTTGCGGCGGGCCTGGAGGGCCCGTTGGATTTCCCGCGCGCATCCCTCGGCATCTTTCCGAATTGTCCGACCCCAGAAGGTCAAGACCAGCCAGCCCATGAGCTGAAGGCGGTTGCGCTTCCGAGCGTCGAGCTCAAGGGTTTCCGGCCCCCCATGATAGGCGTACCCATCGCAGTAAACCGCCACCTTCAGTTCAGGCCAAGCGAAATCCGGAACGGTCAACAGCCGGCCTTCCTCGTCCCATATCTCGAAATCCCGTTGGAACCCGCCGATGCCCAGCCGCTCCAGGGCAGTCCGAAGCAGCTCCTCGATCTCCCCCTTCGGGTAACGGTCCCGGGTCCGCGCCTCCAGCATCTCCGCAAGCATCCGGCGGCTCTCCCCATAGGAGACCGGCTGGGGCGTGACGGGATCCAGGCTCGCCAGCTCCAGCAGGATGTCGCGCACGAGGTTCTTATCAAAGAGCGCATGCCATGCCTGGTTGCGATAGTGCTTGAGGCAGAGATAGCAGGCCCTGGCGCAGTCGTGCCCGTAGAGCGCCTCCTGCGCCGCCCGGGCTACCTCGGGAAGACGCTCCGCCATCTCCTCCAGGTAGCCCGCCCCGCCGGGCACCGTCTCGTAGAAGACGATTTGCTCCATCGGGTCGCCAGAGACCGGCCTTCGGACGAAAACGCCCAGCTCCTCCGGCTCCAGCTGCAGCAGCCGCCCGGCTCCGGCGCGCAGGGCTTCGGCGAGCGTCACGACGGTCGGGGATAGGGCGCGGCGTCCCACCGGTCCGATGTCCCCTCGCCCGGGCAGGCTCAGGACCAGACAGTCCGCCTGAAAGCGATGGGCCAGGATCAGGGGGGCCAGCTCCCCGCGGCATAAGCGGCGGTGATGCTCCTCCCACTGGCGAACCTGCTTTTCGTGGGCCGGGTCTGCCGGATCATAAGGTAGGTGACGGCCGCAGTCCAGGCAAAGCCAGAACCGTCGGCCTTCCGCCGTCCTTCCCTCCAGGGGACCCCAGTTCGTGATCAGGATCTCGGCAAGGCTCAACAGCTCAACGGGATGCAATGGATAAGGATACAGACGGCACTGAAGCGCCGATCCCGCAATCAAGTACTCGCGCCGATCGAAGACCAGCCGTTGACGTGTCTCTTCCTCTGAGGTGATGCGCAGGTTCTCCTCAGCCTCGAAATCCTCCACGAAGACAACGTGGTGGGTCTCCCTCAAAGTCGCGCCGCAGCGCGGGCAGGCATTCCGCCCGCTTTCCACCGCCTCGTCGCACTGGAAGCAGAAGTGGAAAGCCTCCAGACGCCCGGCGGCCTCGGCGTCGGTTCGTGCCAGACCCGCCTTGCCGGGACCTCCGGGGTAAAGCACCCGAATGGAGCGCAGCTTGCGCCCGTTGGCGTAGACGAAATTGCCCGGGGCGAACTCCTCGATGGCAATGGCCGCCTCCCGGTAGATGGTGGGGGTATCGGGCACACCCGGGTCGAGGCTAAAAGTGTCCAGCGGGAACTGATAGGCGGGAAGAACTTGCTGGGTCGCCAGGTAGTTCAGGATGTAAGCTCGCTCGGGGTCCTGAGTGATCTCCCGATAGGCTCGCTGGCGCGCCATGGCTTTCCTCATCGCGTCGCGATCAGCGCCCAGGGCCGAGAACTGTCGGTATTCCCGGTCCAGCTGCTCCACCCGCTGCCACCAGCGCTCCAGGGCCCTTGCGAGCTCCTCGGCGAAACCATCCACCAGCGCCCGGATCTCCTCCTCGCCATAGCGGGCCAACAGGCCGGCTTTGCGGTCATGCTCCGTGACCTGAAGGACCGCCTGCACGAGGTGATCCTGGCGCTCCCGGATCTCCTGGAAAAGCGGATCCAGCTCCTCTCGCTTCCACCGGGTCGGGCGTTCGACGTCATCCAGAAGATCCTTCAGGAGGTCAGGGAGCTCGTGCTCGAGCTGGGCGAGCAGGTGGGAGCGCAGGTGACGCAGGACGATCTTGGGATTGTCCAATCGCAGCTTGGGGGGCTCGAAGCGCCCGGCGACGAACCACTCCGGCCGCTCAAAGGCATGGCGGTCATGAGCTCCTCCGGCGCAGAAGGTCGAGACGAAGCCGATCCGCAGCCGCCGCCCGGCGCGGCCCACCCGCTGCGCGTAATTGGCCGGCGTGGGCGGGGCGTTGCGCAGGACCACGGTCAGGAGCGGCCCGATATCGACCCCCAGCTCAAGGGTCGGGGTGCAGACCAAAGCGTCCAGCCGGCCGTTCTTGAAATCCGTTTCGCGCCGGGCCCGCTCCTCGCCGGAGATCTGGGCGCTATGCTCGGCCACGGCAAAACGGCGCGGAGGGCGATCCAGGTAGAGGCGGACATAATAATTGTCCCGGTCCAAGGAGGCGGGCACCAGCCTCCCGGCCTGGCACTTGGGGGTTGGGCATGTCGGCAGGAAATACGGACGCCAGACCTGGCACGCGTTGCAACGGAATCCATGCTCCGCAAAGCGTAGCCGGATGTGGCAAGGATCGATCTGGAGGATCCGCAGCCGCGGGACACGATCGCGCGGCGGGATCTGGAACCTCTCCGTCACGTCCAGCAGGATTCCATACTCCAGCAGCAGTGGCACCACCCGGCGCAGGAACCTCTCCGCCGCCTCCCGACTGCCCAGCACCCGGACCGCCACCTTCTGGGGGGCGGCCAGCGAGCCCGAGCGGGGGTTCTCCTGGATGAAGCCCATCAGCCGCCCCCCCCGGCGCAGATGATCCGGCCGGTCCAGCGCAAAGGCCTTGGGATGGCGGTCCCGGTCGGGGAAGCGCACGGCGTAGGGATCGGCTTCCAGCTCCCGATAGCGGCGCTTCTTGCTTGGGTCGATGTACTCAACGAAGAAGGGCAGCGTCGTGCCGGTTTCCGGACGACCGTCATAGGCCACAGCCCGGTTCTTGCGCATCACATCCAGGACGGCTCGCACTAGGCACGCCGCCTCATCCGGGCGCAGCCCGGCTTCTCGAGCTACGGCTACAAAACGTTCATCCTGTTCAAGCTCCTCAAGTCCCTCGTATTCCACCGCCACCAGACCCAGGTTCTCCAAGGAGGCACGCTGACGGCTGTAACGGGTGATCTCGTTGGCCGCCTGGTAGGCCAGGGCATCGAGCCAGAGTGCCTGCTCCGATTGGGAAGGCCTCGGTCGAATAATCCCCAGCTGCTTGAATCGGTCGAACAGGCGCTGGGGCAGCTCGGTGAGATACACCCCCCGCTCCGCGGCCTCCCGGATTTCGTGCGCCATGGCGTGGCGCAAGGCGAGGGTGCGATGCTTGTCGGAGGTGTAGCCGGCCTGGTGGGCGGCGTCTTGCCGATTGTCGGTGAAGATGAGCAGTTTCCGGTCCTCCCCCTTCAGGTAATCCAGGTGACGCGTGGCCAGCGCGGCGACCGCGGAAGCGGTGCCCGTCCGCAGCGGCGTGACGATGTCGCCACGGGTGTAGATGTCGCCGCAAGCGGGACAGGTGCTGAGTTTGCCGCGGTGCATGAGCATTTGCACCGCGGCCCGATTGCAGGACGGACATCGGCCCCCCGGTTCCAGGAGGCGGCCGCAGCCAGGGCAGACACCCACCTCCTCCAGCCTGCCCTCGGCCCGGCTCCTGCGCCGGTCGCGGCGCTCGCCTTCAGGCTCCCTGCTCTCTTCTTCCTCGGCATCTTCCACTCCGGGGGCTTCCGGCAGTTCCAGGATCTTATGGGTTAGGAAGGCCGTGCGCTCGTCGCTGAAAAAGTCGCCGGTCCCGACGGGCAGGCTCTCATCCTCCCCTTCGAACCGAACCTTGACGAAATCCTGCCCGCAGGTGCGGCACAGGGCCGCAGGCCAGGCCACTGAACCGCATTTCGGACACTCGCTTCCGCCATGGGGCACCAGCGTCCGGCAGCTGGGGTTGAGGCACAGGTTGACATCGTAAACTCCGTGGAAAAACGTATGAAGTTTCGGCCGCAGCCGTGGAGGATGCTCCTCATCCCCCACGCTCCCAATGAGCAAATACGCCTCGATCTCCAGTCGGATCTTCTCAAGCGGGGCATCCCGCCTCTCCGGCAGCGCCTCGCGGAGGCGTTCAGCGGCCTCGCGCGTCGTGTGCGGCTCGGCGAAGAACTCCTCCAGGAACCGGACGATCCGATTGCCTGCGAGCACAGCCGCGACCCGATCGGCAATGGGCCCTTCCGGTGGACATCGCCTTCCCGTAAGCCGCTCGGCCAGCCCCGCGACCCGTTCGTCATCCTGCGGATCGAAGGCCTCCAGCTGCAAGGCGTCCAGGTCCGGCAGCGGAGGCGTGTAGGGGTCGGTATGGTCCTCCCGAGGGGCGTGCGCCTCCAGGACGATGTCGTCTGGACGCACCACCTCGCCGAAAAGCGACCCGGCGAACCGCGCCAGGGCTTCGACTCCCTCCGGGCCGCTGGCCACCGTGGCCGAAGTGCCGATGACCATCAACTGGCCGGGCTCAAGCCCCGCCTGCGCCTTGAGGCGCCGGAGCAGCCAGGCGATCTCCGTCGCCAGCGCTCCCCGGTAGCTGTGGATCTCATCGAGCACCAGGTAGCGGAGCGCTCGCGTGAACATATGCCGGTCTTTCTTCCGCACCAGCAGGAAGTCCAGCTGCTTGTAGTTGGTGAGGAGGATATCGGGCGGGTTGCGGCGGATGTCCGCTCGCCTCAGGAGTTCGGTCTCGGCGGGCTCCTCGCGCAGCTTTAAACTGGTGGTGTCGCTATCCCCGGTGTACAGGGCGAACGAAATATCCAGTCCGCTTCCGCGCAGCAACCGTCGCATGCGCTCCAGCTGGTCGTTGGCCAGGGCGTTCATCGGGTAGACGAAAACAGCCTGCAGCCCCCGAACGCCCTTCTCCTTGCGGCGGAGGATCCCGTCCAGCACGGGGAGCAGGAACGCCTCGGTCTTGCCCGAGCCGGTCCCCGTGGTGATGACAAAAGAGCGCCCTTCCCGCCCGATTCGAAACGCCTGCTCCTGATGCTGATACAGGCGGCCTTCGCCGAAGGGCCAGCGGGCTTTCAGCAAGTCAGGGTGAGCCGTGCCCTCCTGCACGAGCTCCCGAAGGGTCGGACCCAGGGCGAAGTCTCGCGCCAGCGTCACATAGGGGCCCTTAACGACCACGTCCGCCCGGGCTAAGTGCTCCTCAAACTGCCGGCGCAGGCGCTCGTCCAGGAATCGGAAACTCGTCCGCAGGAAGCTGCGGTACTCGTCGATGAGATGCCGGACTGCAAGGGGGATGTTCGGAGTCATGGGGTTCTCCCTCCTCGAGGTATGAAGCCCAGTTTCTCCAGCCCCTGAAGCGCATCGGCGATGCGGCCCGAGGTGAACTCATCCCGCGAGAGTTTCAGTTGCCACTCGGGGACGGACTCGATATACGCCTCAACAGTCTCGGGCGTGACCGGTTGACCCTGGCGCAGGAGTTCCACAGCCGCTAGGTGCACGGTGGTCCAGCGCTCCAGAGTTCCGTCTTTGAAAGTGCGAAACTCTTCCAGAACCAGCTCGGCCAGCTCGGTGTCGATATACCGCGAGGCGTAGCGCAGGGCTTCTTCGATGTTGGGACCTGGCTCAAAATGAGAGTCGTCCGGCCGGACGAGCCAACTTCGCTGACGCACGGCGATGTCCTCCGGGCCTTTGTAGCGCAGGCTGGGATCATAAGGGCCGGCGGCCTGCTTGCGGAATTCGGCGAAGAGACCGGTCTCCGTGACGGCTTCGATGAGATAGAGCATCTTCTGCACCCGGAAGCGGCTCACCGGGTAGCTCGGGGAATGGAGCTTGTGGACGACCCACGCCAGCACCGCCGCTTGCTGAAAGACCACGCTTGCCACCGGCTGACGTGCCGACCCCATTGCGTAGGCTTCCGGGATCTCCGCAGCGCGGGCAAGCTCGGCTGCCGGCATGGCGTAAACCCTTGCCTCTTCCACCTCTCGCTTCCATTCTTGCACGCGCTCCTGGAGATAGGCGTAGAACGCGGGGCGCTTGCGGGCGAAGACGGGGAAGGTGGAGAGGATGTACTCAAAGTCGTCCGGCGTCAGGCCGTAGGCCTCGGCAACGGCGCGGTTGGCGAGCCAGATAGAGGGCCAACGTTCCTTTAGGTGGAGAATGTGCTCGGTTAGTCCAGAGAGCCCCGATACCGTAGTAGGAGCCATGTCTACGGGGATCATCACGGTGGGCATTCGTTCTAGGTAGGTAAAGCTCAAATGCGTTCCTGCCGTACGAAACCGCAAAGCGAAATCAAAAGCAAAAGAGTTCAGAACGGCACAAGCGATATCGTAGGGTATACCACCGATAAGCCCCGACAGAGTATGCCCGAAACACGACCGCTCTGGCAGTACGGCGGCGATGCAGGTGCGCTCGTTGGTATTGCTCGCGATGTCGCGAAAGACCAGCTTGGGGCCGGGGTCGGGGAGCCGACCGCACTTCTTCTGGCACGCCTCGAGGCTCACCCAGCGCTCGATGGGCCGGATATCCACCAGGAACTGCTCGATGTGCTTGCCCTCGTAGAGCGGCCAGAACCCCTTCTCCGCCATCCGTTCACGGATCTCGGGCCAGGCGGCGGGGTCGTAGTAGGGTGGCCGATCGGTAGTGCCGGGGATGGGACCAAGGATTTGCCGGGGGTTGTAGAGCTTGCCGGTCCTGGGGTCCGTCCACAGGTCCCGGTCGTTGGTCATGTGGAACTCGGTGTAGAACCGGGCGTTCCAGGTGCCGGGGCCCTGGTCGCCGAGGAGCGGCCTTGGGTTCACCGGGTTCCCCTCGGCGTCGTAGCCGTACATCTTGAGGAGGATCTCCCGGTCCCGGGGGTTGCGGTACTCCAGGAAGGCCAGCGTTCCCGGCGACAGGCGCTCGAGTTCCCGCCGCCGGATGCTGACGATCCAGGGCGCGGCAAAGGGCTTCACGTTTTCCTGTCCCGGCTCCCGGTAGCGGGCGGTGGCGTCGAGTTCCGCCAGATCGTGGCGCATGAAGGCCGCCTCGAAACCGTCCGCCTCGGGCGTGCCCTTGCGGAAGACGAGGCTGACGAACTTATACCGCGAGTCGATCGGAAAGACCTTCCTGCGGTTCTCGAAGGCGTAGAAGCGCTCCACCTGGGCGTGTTCCAGGAGCAGGTGCCGCAGGCCCGTGCAGCCCTCGTTGTTGTAGATGGCCGAGGGAACCACGAAGCCCACCCGACCGCCCAACCGAACAAGCCGCCAGGCGCGCTCGACGAAGAACTTGAAGGCGTCGGGGTCCCCGCCGGTGGCCCTGCCGTCCACCTCCCAGTCGTGGAAGCGGTAGTCGCCGCCCTTCTTGAGGCAGGCGGCCAGGGTCTTCACCCGCGCCTCATAAGCCCGGAACTCCTCCTCGAGCCCGGGATGGGCGGCGTGGAGCTCGCGGATGCGCCGGTCCAGCTCCCCGCCCACGTAGGCGCGGATGAGGATGTCATAGCGGCTGTAGAACTCCTTGCGGTCGGGCTTGATCTTGTCCCAGGGCGGGTTGCCCAGCACCGCGTCAAACCCGGGTCGTTCAACGTCCACGAAGACCTCGGGGAACTCCAGCTCCCAGTGGAAGAAGCGCTCCCGCTCCCGCACTGCGCAAAACGCGGCCCACCAGGGACGGCTTTCGGCATAAGCCCGGAGCGCTTCGGGCTTCTCGACGAGGCTTGCGAGAGTATCCCACTCCCGCCAGATCTCAGGCAGGAAGGCGCTGGCGGAGCGGAGGTCGAAGAGGAGTTTGACGGTCGCCAGGATGGAGTCCGCACGCTGGCGGAGGCTCTCCTTGTAGCGCTGCTCCTCGGTGCTCTCGGGCTGGATGCCCTCCCGCAAGAGGTCCTCAGGGCGCGTCTCGTCGATGAGCCGGCGCAGGCGCGCCGCCTGGCGGATGGCCTGGCGAACAGGCTCCTGGAGGGGCAGAGGAGCCTGATGACGGTTAAAGCCCTTCCCCGGCAGGGGCGGCTCTTCCAGCCGTTCCATCCAGGTGCCCAGGAGCGAGTTGCCGCAGCGGATATGGTGCTGGAAGTAAGTGAGCGGCCGATCGCCGGCCAGCGACTCGATCCACAGCGCCACCTGGGCGAGTTGCACCGCCGTGGGGTTGAGGTCCACACCAAAGAGGCATCGCTCGGCGATGCGCCGCTTGCACCAGGCTCGGGCTTCGGAGTTGGCGGCACGGGCTTCTTCGTCCGAGGCGCGCCAGTTTGCATCCCAGCCCTGGCCGGTGGTGGAGCGGAAATCCGGCGGCGCCTTGCCGCCGTATTCCTCCACATAGGCCCGGTGCAGGGCCTGGCCCAGGAAGCGCATGGCCTCGACCAGGAAGTGGCCGCTGCCGCAGGCCGGGTCCAGCACCCGCAGCCGCTCGATCTCAGCCGCCGTCTTCCCCTCGACCAGCGGCCCCAAGGTATGTCGCACCAGGTCCCGCACCAGCGCCCGCGGGGTATAGAAGGAGCCGGAGCCCTTGCGGCCGGGGCCCGGCACGAAGTGGAAGGTTCCAGGCTCCAGCCGGCGGATCAGCCGGGCGCTGGCGCCTTTGGTCACCCCCTCGTCCTCGATGGCTTCTTCTGCTTCCGCCTCAGCCAAACCCATTTCGGCGGCCTCGATGGCTTCGTCGTCCGCTTCCTCAGATTCATCATTCGAAGCGTCGGGATGCAGTTGTTCCGCCTCGGTGCCGCGGACCAGGGCAAGGTCCCCCTTGAGGACAAGGCTCTTCTGCTCGCACAGCCGGACCAGCTCGGCCGGGGTCAGGACGTACTCCCGCCCCTGCACCCGGACTTCGAGGCAGACCTCGCAGGCGATGCGGGGTTCATATTCCAGAAGCCCCTCGTAAACGGCACCCAGACTCTCGATGTCCAGCTCTCGGAACGATACCCGCTCCCGCCCAACTCCACGGCGGGGCGTGGTGGTGGCAAGGTCCAGCATGAGCTGCGCCACTTGCCGGTCGGGAAGGCGGGCGCGGTCGAGGATCTGCCCTTCGGGCGTGGCACGGCTGAAGAAGTCCCCCCCGCGGGGCGGGATGTGATCCCATGGGCTGATCGCCGGCAGCCCCTCATCGTAGATGCGGAACAACGCCCGCAGGCGCTCCCAGAGGAACGAACGGTTTTCTGGCCAGACGCGATCGGGCCTAGCGAGGATCTCCTCGAGGAGCCCGGTAGCGGAATAGTTTTTCCAGTAAAAAGAGTGCTCGTGCAGGCGCGGATCGCGGGCCTCAGCGTAGAAGATGAAGAGGATGCGGTAGAGGCCCAGAAGCGCGGCGTCGCGATAGGCGCGAAGCCTGGCCTCATCGAGTTCAAGCGGCGACGCGATCTCGCCCCGGGCCACAGCATCAGTGATGAGGCCGGAGATCATAGACTCGGCAGCCCGGAAGACGGCATCCTTGAGATCCTCGGACACCCGTTCCGCATGCTCACGGCTCTCTCGCTCGATCTCCTCGATGGGCCGACAGCCATCCTCGCCGGGAAGGAAGGTGGAAGCCGAGAAGAGCTTGAGGAAGATGGCGAACGAATCGGGGTCTTCCTCCTCGTCGAGCCCAACCAGGTCCACCTCGAGATAGGCGCCCGGAGGGCCTTCGCCGGGGACGCGGATGAGCCGCATTCGTTCTCCCGTTATCAGAAAGCCGTAGGGGACCCTCTCCCGAGCCAGCGCCTCGCCCAGGGCGCGCATCGGATTGGCCCTCCCCCGGCCAACGTCCAGGTCTTCGTCCCAGGCCCCGCAGTAGGCGAGGAGCAGAGGACGCTCGCCCACCTCTTCCGCTTCGGCGGAGGGGAAGAGCCGGTGGATACCGTTTTCACCCGCGCCGAGGTGGAAGCCCAACACGTCCCGCAGGAGCGGGCGGATGAAGCGCTCGCGGCAGGTCGGAGCATCGTCAGCCCGGCCCTCGGCCCGCTCACGGATCCGGCGGAAGCGGTCATAGGCCTGATCCGTCCCCCGATCGGACGCAATTTTGCGAGCCCCGCGGCCAGCGCCCCGTCCTAAGACGCTGCCCAGGTAGTAGTCCGAGAAGAAGCCACGGACGTTGCGCAGATGCCGGAAGGCCATCACACTCCTCCCCCCGAGACCAAGAACAACGCGCCCAAGGGCTGAGGGGGCGCCGGGTCGTCGACATGTTCGAAAGCGGCGATTTCTTCCAGACGTTGCTGGCGGTAGCTCTCCAGGGCCTCCCGGCGCGCCCGGAACCCGCTCGCCTCCCGCTCGGGAAGCCATCGCAGCTGCCCGGTCGGATCGATCAGCCCTCGGGCTCTTCGCTCTTCCTCGTCAATCTCCCTCAAGCGGTCGGCCAGGTCGCGCTCGAGGTCTTGGCGAAGCATCTCCGCCTGCTTCCGGCGATGGAAACGCAGCGCCTCAGCTCTTCGCCTGAGCCAGGCTTCCGCCTCGCGCCGGGCCCGCTCCAGAAGCTCTTTGAACCGCTTGCGGAAAAGCGCCTCCAGGGTTCCTTTCGGCACGTCGCCCACCGGATCGGGGGTCAGCCAGCGCCGGTTCTCCTCCGGATCACCGATGATCTGCCCCTCCAGGCCCACACGGATGGGGATCAGGTGTTCCTCCAAGAGCCCGGCGCCTCCTTCGATCCGACCTAGCCATGTGAAGACCACAGACGTCGGCTCCCCTGGCGGCACCGTGCGGGCGGCGAGCCTGCGGGGCGGCAAACCCCGCGTGCTCGGATAGACCTGCAAGAGACGCCGGCGGGCATCGGCGGCAAGGGCCTTTACCAGCGGGTGCATGGGGGTGATGAACTCCACATCGTCCGCGCGATAGCGAGCGGCCACAGAACGGCGGAAGGTGGCTGCTTCGTAGACTGGCTGGACCCCCTCCCCCCGGTAAGGCCACGGCACTTCGATCCGGTAGATCCCCTCCAGACCGTCCACCGGACGCACAGCACCGGGGCCGAGGATCGCCCGCACGATCTCCTCCAGGGTTTGGTCGTCGGGGAGCATGGGCTCGGCGGCGTGCAGAACTTCGAGAAGCCGGGCGGAATCCGCTTCGCCCTGCTCGCTGACCAGGAGGAGGGGCTGGAATTCCCGCAGGAACTCTCGCGTGCGGTCCTCGAAGAGCCGGACCAGGCTTTCCTTGCGGACGCCGACGTCCGGGGCCTTGGCATCCAGGGAAGCAAGGCCTTCCTGGATGGCCTCCGCCCCCTGTATCACCCCGAGGATGTCTGGAGTGGAGACGTAGTCCCGGGTCATCTGCTCGATCTTCTCCACGAGCTTCGAGAGAACATCGTCCTCGGGGCTGTCGGGATAGTAGAGATACTTGATGATGGGCGGTCGCGTCTGCCCATAGCGGTCCACGCGGCCGTTGCGCTGCTCAAGCCGGTTGGGGTTCCACGGCAGCTCCATGTGGATGATGCGCCGGCAGTATTGCTGCAGGTTGAGGCCTTCGCTGGCCGCGTCGGTAGCCAGGAGAACCCGGGTTTCGGGCTTTGCGAACCGATCCTGCCGGCGAAGGCGCTCGCGGCGGGTGAGGCCTCCGTGGAGCGTCACGTAGCAGTCCCGGAAGTCCGGATCCGCGTCCAGGCGGGCGCAGATCGCATCCAGGGTGTCCCGATACTCGGTGAATATAATCACCTTCTCGGAGGGATCCTCGCTAAAGACCCGCCTGAGCTCGGAAACCAGGGCCTCTATCTTGGGATCGCGGTCCGGCATATTCTTCAAAAGCGATCGGATGCGCTTGAGGGCTCGCAGCTCGGAGCGGCGGCGCCCCTCATCCCTGGGGATAGCCGAGCGCAGGATCCGACGGGCGAGGCGCTCGCTCTGGGATTCGGTGAGCGGCAGATCCGCCTGGAAGTCCCGGAGCTCCTCCCGCGGAGGAGGCTCTTCGCGGGCCTCTTCCCGCTCGAGGGCCTCCAGGCGATGCTCGATGGTGTTGAGAAGGGCTTTCCGGGATGATAGCGCCCGCTTCTTGATGATCTGCATGGCGAAGCCGATGAGCTCGGCTTCCTCCGTTCCCTGAGCCTGCCTGGCGGTTCTGGAGCAGTAGGCCGAAATCTCCTCAAGGAGCTCCCGCTCCTCCCCCTCCAACCGCACGGGGATGCCCTCGACGCTGCGCCGGGGGAAGACCTCCTCTTCCCGGCCATCTGTCCGCCGGCGGATCTGGGCCTTCATCCGCCGAACCATGGCGGTCTCCACCCGACGACGGAGATCCGCTGGGGAGCCCCGCAGCGTTGCAAGGGTCGGCTCGACGAGCTCAAGCAACGAGCGGAAAGAGTGAGCATAGCCGTTATGGGGGGTGGCCGTAAGCAGGAGGAGGCTCCGGGCGGCCTCGCGCAGCGCCAGGCCCAGCCGGGCGCGCTGGGTCCGGTAGGGGTTTTGTGGCGTGCCCGACTCGGCAAGGGCATGCGCCTCGTCCACGATCACCAGATCCCAGCGCTTCCGGAGGGCGCGCGCCCGCACGGTCTCCTTCTTCAAGTAATCGATCGAGGTGATCACCCGCGGCAGAGCTTCCCAGGGGTTCACTCCGGCGGGCAGGGACTCCTGGGCGGCCGCCAGATCGGAGGCGTTTCCAATGATGTGGAACTCGAGGCCGAACTTGTCATAGAGCTCCTGACGCCATTGCTCCATGAGCCCGGGCGGCACCACGACAAGCACCCGGCGGACTCGCCCGCGAGCCATCAGCTCGAGCATCGCCAGCCCTGCCTCGATGGTCTTGCCTAGACCCACGTCATCAGCGATGAGGAGACTCAGGCGCGGCTTGGCAAGGAGCCGAAGCGCAGGGACCAGCTGGTAGGCCTCAAGGTTGACCCGCCCGAACCGGGCTCCCGAAATCAGCCCCGCGTTTTGAACAAGCGTGGCGGCGAGGATTCGGTGGGCGTTGGCCCAGGTGGCCAGCGAGTCCAGTTGCGCGAGGTCAAAGTACAGATCCTCCGTGGGAAGCGCTTGCAGCTCTTCCGGCGGAACGGCCACCTCCAGGGAGGCTGGCTCATCGCCGTCCAGAGCGTCCAGCTTCAGCAGCAGCCGACCGCCTTCCATCTCGGTGACCTGGCGAACAACCCATGGGCGATCGCGAAGGAGGATTCGGTCGTTCTTTGAAATTCCCACAATGCTAACCACTGGATTCTCCCATCTTGCAATTCGCTTGATTCGGCTTGCGCTCTTGCTGCCTCCTCGAAACAAACGCCCGCCGGGGCCGCTTGCCCGCGGCGGGCGCTTCGTGCTACACTTCTTCCCGCCGGGGCGCCCAGACCGCCCCGCGACGCCGCCTCGCCCGGTGGCCGGACCGGCGAGGCGTTTTTTGTTTGGAAGCCATGGTAAATCCGGCAAGCCCGGGAGGCAAGACCCCTCTTATTCCGAAAGGCCCCTAAGGCGAGACATCTGCTTCCGGTAGGACTCCTGAGCTTCCCGGATCAGCATCTCCAGGCGGGCATCCTGGTAGGCCGGATCCTCCGGCATCGGGGGCAGAGAATGAACGAGAGGTGGCGGCACCACCTCCAGGACAGCCTCCTGGGGATCCTTATCCTCCCAGGCCCAGGGGATGGGCGTGAACACGCGGGTCAGATCCTCGGGAGGCCTCATCCCCTGGCGGCGCATCTCGGCAACCAGGCAGCGGGCCAGATGGACCAGCCAGAGATCGAGGAGCAGATGGAGAACGTGCAGGCTCTGAACCTCCTCTATGTTCCCCCGGATCTTCGGGTTTTCCTTCAGGTTGTCCCACAGCCGCTCCACCCGGACCGCCGCCGCAATCATGTAATCCCAGAGTCCCGCGGGGATCCATTCGGCGCTCAGGGCCTCCCGAAAGCGCTCCAGGCGCAGACCCCTGGAGAGCCAGCCGGATTCAGGCTGGCTTCCGAAACGAGGATCCCAGCGGCGGAGATAATGCAGGTTCTCGTTCAGCTCGAGCAGGGCCGCACGGAAGCAGGCCTCCACGCGCAGCCGCCCCTCCTTCGGGCGGATGGCATCGTGGTATGCCTTACAGGCGGCCTGGATGGGGCCGAACCCGGGAACGCGCTCCCTGGCGGCTTCGATAAGGCCGGCGAGGGCCGCGCGGCCGAGCGCCCTCAGGATGCGATCGGGGCGCAGATTCCGCATTCCCGCCTCCTTCCGGAATGGGAGGACGGCGAGCCATCCAGGCTCCGGGCCGCCGCATCCTGCTCTCTCGCCCTCATCCCAATCGCTCCACCGCCGCCTCCAGGTCGGCCTCGGAGGGACGGGTGTAGCGGGCGGTGGTGTTGAGAGACTCATGTCCCAGCAGCTCGGCCACCGTCACCAGATCGGCCTCCGCCTCCCGCAAGAGGCGCGTGGCGAAGGTGTGCCGTAGCGTGTGCGGATGCGCCTCCACCCCCGCCCGCCGCGCATACTCCCGCACGATCCGCCACACCCCCGATGGCGTCAGCCTTCCCCGCCGCCCGACGAAAAGGGCGTCATCCGGGAGGGCCGGGCGCGCGGCCAGCCACTCCCGCAGCGCCTCCCGGGCCTCGGCGTTGAGCGGCACCTCGCGGACCTTCTCCCCCTTCCCGCGCACGACGATCTTCCCCTTTCGCTCAGACAGCGCCACATCCGAAAGGCGCAGGGCGCACAGCTCGGAAGCCCGCAGCCCGGTATGAGCGAGGAGGAGGATCACTGCGCGGTGCAGCGGATTGGGGGAGCGCCGCGCCTCCCGCAGCAGGCGCCGGAGTTCGGTTTCCGAGAGCGCCTTCGGGGCCGGGCGGGCCGTCCGGACGCCCGAAAGGCGCGCGGCCGGGTTGGAGGGGATTTCGCCGCGGGCGGCCAGGAAGGCGAAGAAGGTCCGCAGGGCGGCGAGGCGACGGTTGACCGTCGCGGGGGCGGCGCGGCGGACCGCGAGCAGGTGCTGGCGGTAGTCGCGGAGGTCCTCAGGGAGGACGGCTTTGGGGTCGAAGGCCTCGCCGTAGCGGCCCTCCATCCAGGCCGCGAAGTCGGCGAGGTCTTTGCGGTAGCCCGCGAGGGTGCGCGGGCTTCTTCCGGCCCGCGCCAGGTCCGAAAGGAAGGCCTCGATCAGGGGGTGAAGCGGGCGCATGCCTCGGCCTCCGGAAATTATCTTGCGAAAGTTTGGAGGGATATGGCCCTCCCGGATCGGCCTCCAGGGTAGGGGATCCGGGGGCTTTTGTCAAGTCAAGGGGCCTTGGATTGCGAAATTATCTTGCGGCCCAAGGCCCCCATCGCCGCTCACCCGATCACCCGGATCAGGCGGCGGGTCCCCACGATGTTGCCCTTCTCGTCCCGCACCGCCCCCGATCCGGTGTCGGGGACATAGATCCCTTCCGGCGCCACGTACTCCCAGGCCCACGCCTGGGCGATTGGGAGCGAAACGATCACGGCCTCTCCCGGAGGGGGCGGCTCGGGGACCTTGAAGACGCGCAGCACCACGGGGACCTCCACATCCCCGATCCGGACCGGATCCTCCTCTTCATCGATCTCCTCCATCCGCAGGGGACCCGCCGGATCGGGCGGGATGACCACGAGCGGCCGGATCTCCTCCCCGGTCTCTGGATGGAAGAAGCGGTCTCTTTCCACCCGGACTCGAGGGGGAGCGTTGGGCGGAAAGATGACCAGGGGATGCGGTGTCAGGTTGCGCATGAGGCCTCCTTGTCCTGTTCGTTTGAATCCCTTCCGCGCAGACGAGCGTTGGCGGCCGATCGATCCTGCGGCCGCCAGAGGTGAACCTCCAGGCCCGCCGCGGCCAGCCGCGCCAGGATCTCCCGCTGCCGCTCCTTCGGACGCCCCCGCCCTGACTTCAGCTCGACGGCCAGGACCTCCGGGCCGCGCAGAAGGACCAAATCGGGCGTCCCGGAGGGCCAGTTCAGGATGACCACCTGCCAGCCGCCGAGGCAGGCCATCTCCAGAACATCCAGGAGCAGCGGGAACTCCTCCCCCTTCCCCTGGATGGGCCGCAAGGCGAGGCGGGCCATCTCCAGAGCATGCAGGAGCAGTGGGAACTCCTCCCCCTTCCACCAGAGGGGAACCCGGCCCTGCCTCTTCCACCGGATGGGGCGCGAGGTGCTACGGGCCATCTCCAGAGCCTCCAGGAGCGGTCGGAACCCCTCTCGCTCCCCCCGGATGGGTCGCGAGGCGAGGCGGACCTTCCAGAGAACCCAGACCCACTGGCCATTCCAGCCCGGCGCGCCCATGGCCTCCGCCAGGGACGAAAGCAGCGTTTCGGATCCCACCAGGGCGGCGAGGATCCGAATGTGCCAGGGTGTCCTGGGGGACAGCCCGACGAGCGGATCGCAGATCTCCTTGATGACCCACCACAGGAAGTATTCCACCAGTTCCGGGCGATCCCCCAGAGGGCCGCGCGGAGGAATCCAGCCGCGCCGCAGCAGGACAACGCCCAGATTGTGGGCCAGCCGCCACTCCCCGCCGACCGCACGAAGGCAGGGAAGAAGCCGATCTCCAAACCACTCCCGGATCTTCTCCGCCCCTTCGGTCTCGAAGTCGGCGATTCGATCCAGGACGCCGCGGACAGCCTGCCGAACGACCTGCTCCCATGTCTCCTCCGAAGAAGGCGGGGGCGGGAAAGGGGGAGCGCCTGGCACCCGACCCGCATGAGCCATGCGATCGACCTCGGCGAGGATCATCCGGCGCAACGGCTCCATCCAGCTCACTCCCGGATGATCTCCCGAAGCGCCTCCCGATCCCCATGCCAGAACCGCTCCGACACATCCACCAGGGCGAAGCGGCCGGCGGGAGAGAGGGAGCGGATCTTCTGGGTCAGGGAGTGCTCGTCGCCCAGGCGATCCGCCACATCGGCCCACACCAGGTGGGCCGTCTGGGGCGTGTAAAGCACCCCGTTGAGGGCGTCCATGATCTGCAGCGCCTCGCCCTCGGTCAGCCCCAGG
>CACRXA010000035.1_pt1 | contig 23345 bp, 28 predicted proteins | sample 5377051 | NCBI WGS metagenome assembly CACRXA01 (sample SAMEA6061847, study PRJEB28556) | metagenome | reverse complement strand
CAGGTGGGCCGTCTGGGGCGTGTAAAGCACCCCGTTGAGGGCGTCCATGATCTGCAGCGCCTCGCCCTCGGTCAGCCCCAGGCCCCGGATCTCCTCCTGCCCGTGGGCCATGAGAGCCCGGTAGCGCTCCAGGCACTCCCGGGCCGCGGCTCCACGCGCCTCGCCCGGACGCCGCCGGGCATCCAGGAAGGCCAGGAGCTCCGGGGAAGCCCGGAGACCGACGAAGTTGGCGGCGCCGGTTTTCTTGCGCTCCGTCTTACGAGCCATCGCTCTCTCCACGTCGGGTGTTTTCTGTTGTTATACAACCGTTTTCAGAGTCCAGTCAAGCCGAGCGTCCTCTTCATGCCCCACTTCCGGAAATCGGGCTATCGAATCCCGGGCCCGCCAGCAGCATGAGGCTGGCCAGGCCCCGGGCGACGGCCTCCGGCTCCGGCGGGATGGCTTCCGCCCGCCCCTTCTCCCGGCCGCCCCGCACATGGGGCCGCACGAAGGTGAAGCCATCGGGGACCACCAGCCCGAATCCTTCTGCGAAGCGGCGAGCCTCGGAGCTGGCCTTCCACCCCTCCGGCAGCCGCCGCAGGTGTCCCCGCACCGTGTGAGCGGCCTTCGCCAGACGCCGCCGGACCTCCGGCTCCCCCCACTCCGCCTCGGGCTCCTCCGTCCCCTCCCCGGCCGTCACCCGGAAGGGACGGGGCAAAACCAGCCGGCGTTCCCAGGCCGGCGCTGTCGCGGCCTGAGCCGCTCCGGCCTCCTTCTCCCGGGGCTCCCCGGAAGGCATGGGGGATCGGCGGCGGCCGGCGGACGGGCGGGGAACGCCCACCACCAGGTCGTGCCAGAGGGCGGCCGCCGCGGCCAGCCAGAAGGGGTCCACCTCCGCCAGATCGGGCCGGGGGGGCAGCGCCCGGTCCAGGCGGAAGATCTCCCCTTCCCGCCCCTGCGGGTCCACCGGCCGCAGCCACAGCCCGTGGGAGTCGGCGGCGACCCGGAAGGCGGCCACCCCCCGGGCCTGCAGCGGGGGCAGATCCGCCCGCACCCGCAGCCGCCCCTGCGGGACGTAGCGAGCCTCCCGGGCGGCGACGTCCATCAGCGCCCGGAAGAGGCCGGCGGCCAGCCGGGCGGCTTCGTCGAGGGATTCCTCCAGCGTCCGCTGGGCCAGGGACCGGCGCAGGGGCAGGATCTGCGGCGGGCCCCAGTCGGAGGGCGGAAGGGGCCGGCCGGCCCGGCGGGCGCGGACCATCTCCCACCACAGGGGCCAGTCCCACACCGCCCAGGGCAGCAGCCCCTGCCCCACCCCGCCGGAGGCCTCGGCCAGGGTGGCGGCGGCCAGAAACCCGGGCAGCGTGGGGATCTCCTCGGGGATCTCCTCGGGCCGCCAGAGGTTCTGGCCGGCCTCGATCCAGGCCAGGGCCGCGTCCACCCCGCCCATCGGGATGCCGCCGAGGATCCGGGGCGGATCCTCCGTCCCCGGGGCAGCCCAAAGCAGCGGCAGCCGCTTCCGCGTCTCCATCCGCCGCAGAAGCGGCGTCTGGCGCTCGGGCCGCCGGGGGGCATCGGGCGAGGGATGCTCGCGCAACAGCAGGGCGAAGGCCCGCAGGGTCCGGCCGACCATCAGGAGCTCTGCCTCGGAAATGTCGGCCGGCAGCGGCCCCAGCCGCTCCAGGAGGAGGAAGAGGGCGGCCCAGGCGGCCGGCAGCAGCCCCAGCCCGGCCGCTGCCGCCTTCGCCTCGACCTGCCGCAGGGCGTCGGCGGCCCGCATCCCGCGGGGGCGGACCAGGGCCAGGCCCAGCCGCCGTCCCAGGCCCACCCCCCACACGAGGGCGTCGCCGAGGCGGACGGCGATCCGAAGGCGCTCCCCCTCCCCGATGGGGATAGGCAGCAGCTCCTGCTCGACCAGCGCCTCCCGGAAAGTCTTCCGGAAGGCTTCCCAGGAGGCGCCGGCGGGATCGCCGGGATCGGCCAGGGCCACCAGCCGCGGCCCGGCCCCCTCCTCTCCGATCTCCAGAACGGGAACAGGCTCTCGCGGGGCCATCAATTGTCCTCCGGGATGGCCAGGGCTTCCCGGAGGCTTGGCCGGTAGCCCCTGTCCTTCAGGAACTCCAGAGTCCACCGATCCGGGTGGCTATCCAGCCACCCGATCAGGGCCTCCCGGTCCTCATGGGAATAGAACTCACGCCGATCATAGATGCCCAGGATGACGGCGTTGCGGCATTCGTCATCCCAGGCTTCGCGGATCTCGCGGAGCTCGGCGCGGGAAAACAAGCGCCCGAATCGCTCAACAAACTCCTTGAACTCCTCCATGCTCCACCTCCTCAAAGCAGCAAAGCCCCGGGACGCTTCCGCCGTCCCGGGGCGGTCATCTCACCTCGCTTCCGACATGAGGCGGGCCCAGCCCCGCCCCTCGCGGACCGCCTCCAGAACAAGATCCTCGAAGTCAGCGGGGGCGATGTTGTAGCTGGGATCCCTGCCGTGGCTTGACCCCAATTGCGTTCCGCAATTGGGGCAGTGGTAGGTAAGGCGCCAACCCACCGAGATTGAGGTGGTGTATTCCGTCTTCAGCCTCGGATAAGGGATCCACCGCTTGCAGCGGTAGCAGATCACCTCGACGCGCTGGAGGTCCTCCGACCCAACCTCCGCCTTTCCCCATCGGGGGAAGGCGGACAGGGCATCGTCGTTCAGCCGGACCCAATCCTTCTTCAGCAGAATGGCCTCAGACACCAGGTCGGTGAACAGCGGCGATTCCTCATAGATCATAGATGACATGGGAGCAAATCGGGCAGCTGTAGCGGGTTCGGGTGGCGACGAGGCCCAGCTTCTCCTTCGCCAGCCGATCGACGGGCACCCACTCCCCACAGCCCGGGCACTTCACTTCTCGGATCATGCTTCCCTCCTTTCTTTGGGGGTAAGGAGATCCCCGCCACCGGGATGGATTCATCGCTCCCACTCGTACCGCAGATCCTCCAGGGCCCGTCGCCGGGCCTCCTTGATCCGGCGGGCTTCCTCGATGACCTCATCGGAGACCCTGACCAGATACCAGGTGATCTGCCCTCGGCCAGTGATGAAGATCTCCAGGCATCCCGCCGGAACGCGGCCCCGGGGGTTCCAATACAAGGACCTCTCCCCCGGGAGCTTGAACCCCCATCCCTCCTCCCTGATCATCTTCAGGACATCCATGATTTGCCTCCCTGAGCGAGATTCCCCCGCCGCCCCCGTCTCCCACATCTTCTCCCGGAGAGGCCTCCGATCCCTGCGGCGGGGGCCGCGTTGGTTTGGGATCGGCCCCACCCCATCGGACGGGGACCGCCTCTCCGCCCCCTATCATAGCGCTGTTTTCGTTTGTTGTCAAGTGTTTTCAAGAGGACGGGCGGGGCATGGGAAGGGCGACGGGCGATGCGGCCGGGGCTGGGGAGCTTCCGGGGCTGTCCGGGTCGCCTGGGGGATGCGCGGCGCCCAACGCGTAAGATCTGTTGAACGAATCTTGAAGCAGGAGCATCAACCATGCGAGGCGTGAGCATCTGGAAGACACGGAGGACCAGGGGGCGCTCGTGGAGCAGCCCGGCGGTCCGGACCAGCATCTCCGGGAGCAGCCAGACGGCCGCGATCTCGCCTTTGATCATCGCGCTGCTGCGCCGGGCCGTCGAGCTGTGGGCGCTGGCCGAAGCGATCCGGGCCCTGGCGGATCTCCAGCGCTCGAACCCACATCCGCTCGTGCTGCTGCTGGCGCTGCTGTTGGGGCTGGCCCTGGCGCGGCGGACCGGGTAGTGACCGATGGGCCAGTCGGGTTTGTCCATCCGGCCGCCCGGGGCGATAAAAGGCGGCAAAAAGGCGAAGAGGCGAGACAAACCATGCGGCTCATCCGCGTGGATCCGGCAAAGCGCATGGACCGCTGGTATGCCGTGCGGGTGGCCATGGACCTTTTCGGGGTCTGGGCCGTGGCCTGCTTCTGGGGCTCGCGGCGGACGGCCTACCAGCGGCATCGGCTCATCCCCTGCGTCACGGAGGCGGAAGCCCGGGCGCTGGCGGAGCGGATCGTTCGCCGCAAGATCCGCCGGGGATATCGGGAGGCGGAAGGATGAAGCCCACGCCCGCAGTGCGGCAGGCCGTGCGGGCGGTTCTCTCCGGCCTGGCTTGACGGACCGCCCGGCTCCGGCGCGCCGACTGCTTCTGTTTTCGATGCCCCCAAATGCCCCCAAAAAGAAGCGGACGCAAGGAATTCTCCTTGCGTCCGCCGGATTTCAACCTGGCCGCGCCCGGGCGCGGCCAGGGGCGCGCCGTCACGCTTCGGAAGCCGTCACGCTGTCCGGCCGGATCCCGCGCCGAAGATCCCGCCGGGGCTCCCGGGAAGCCGCTTCCATTCTATCGCGCCCCTCGAATCCGCGCCAGCCTCCTTGCCGCCGCGGCCGGCTTTTAGGGGGCAGATTCCGCCGCTTCGGCTTCCCCCTGCCCCCTAAAAGTCCACCGTGATCCGCCCGAAGGCCGGCTCGGGCAGCCGCCCGAAGGCCTTCCAGTCCTCCAGGACCACGGCGATCCATCCCGGGAGCTCCGGCGGATCCGCCGCCAGCGTCCGCAGGACCCAGGGCGGCCCCAGCACCGTGAGCACCACCGGGAAGCCTCGCAGCCGCGCCGCGATCCGCCCCACCCGCGCCCGCAGCCGCCGCCGCAGGTCCTCCCGGGCGCGGTGGCCCGACTCCGCCTCCAGCAAAAACAGCGTCTCCTGTCCCTTCCACCGCCCCCAGGCCAGCCCGTCGGGGCGGAGATCCCCGGAAAGGACCGCCTCGCTCCATCCCCCCCAGATCTCCGCCCCGAGGGCCTTGCGGACCCAGGCCGGCCAGAGCCGGGCGGCCCGCCGGTGGCGGCCCCGGCCGCCCTTCTCCCGACCGTCGAAGAAGCGGGCGCCCGGCGGCAGCAGCAGCATCCGCCGGGCGGCGGAAAGGCCGGGGCGGGCGAGCCGCCAGAGGGGATACGGGGATCCGGCCTCGACCGCCCGCCCGGCGGCGGCCAGGCCCCGCAGGATCTCCCGGACCCTGGAGGGGGACAGCCCGGCCTGGGCGGCGACCTCCGCCGTGGCCGCCTCCCGCAGGCGCAGCAGCACGAGCAGCACCCGGGCCGTCTCCTTCGGGAAAGCCGGCGGCGGATCCGCGAGGGGCGGCGGGGAGAGGACGGGGAAGAGGCGGGGCGGGAAGGAGAAGTCCTCCCGGGAAGGGGGGCGGCCATCGGTGACCGCCACGGGAGCCGGGATCCCCGCGAGCCCCCGGGCGATCTCCTCCCGCAGCCAGACCCCGGGGGCCTCCACGGCGACCCACAGGGCGGCCGTGGGCCGGACGGCGCGGATCCGGGAGAACAGGGCCCGGAGCCGCAGGGCCTGCAGTCCCGGCGGAAGCCCCCAGGGATCCTCCAGGCGGGCGACGAAAACGTCCGCGAAGCCCCCCGGAAGAGGCAGCGCGGTCCAGCCCGGGAAGGCCGCCTCCCCCACCCGGACCGGTCCCCACGTTTTAGGGGGCAGGAGATCCCCGGGCTCGCCCATCCCTGCCCCCTAAAACGCTACAGCGGCCGGCCGAAGCGGTCGCGCGGGATCTCCCCGCCGCCCGCCGGGTCGAGCCCCACGGAGGAATCCGGGGAGAGCCCCACCCGGATCTGGCGGGTCATCAGGGCGTAGGCCAGGAGGCTGCCCGCGAAGACCGGGAGGAGGTAGAGGGGGTTGGCCCAGTAGCCGGCCATCCCGGCGGCGGCGATGAGGAAGATCACGATGGCGATGGGCCCGATCCCCAGCGCCTTCGCCTGGATCTCCAGCCCCCGGGCCTCCGCCCGGGCGCGGGAGAGGATCTCCATCACCTCGGCCATGGCCCGCCGCACCGCCGACAGCACCGGCAGGGGCCGCACGTCCCCCTCCAGGGCCGAAAGCAGGGCGGCCCCGAAGAGATCGTCCATCACGCCGGCCCACCGGCGGGTCCAGGCCCGCACCGCCTCGGCCCGCTCCCGGGCCGTGGGCGCGGCGCGGACGGAGGCCAGAAGATCCGCCATCACCATCCGCCCGTGGGGCCCCGTGGCGGGCAGGGCCAGCTCCAGGGCCTCCTCCAGGCCGCGCCCCTGGGAGAGGGCCGCCTCCACCGCCCGGGCCGCCCGGATGAGGTCCCGGCCCTGCTTCATCCGGAACTCCGCCGCCCGATCCGCCAGGCCCCCGAAGTAGAAGAATCCCGCCGCCAGCATCAGGAGAACGGCCGAAAGCGGCGACCCCAGAAGGAACAGCCCCGCCAGGAACCCTGCGGCCATCCAGAGGAAGCCCCCCAGGGCGATCTGCCGGAAGGCCAGCCCGGTCCCGGTGCGCCGGGCCCACTCCTCCGGGTCGAACCGCCGCCGGGGCAGCGTCAGCCCGAAGGCGGCCGCCGCGGCCGCCTCGGAGAACCCCCGCCGCCGGAAGCCCAGGGCCAGCGGGATCGCCGCCGCCGCCAGCGCCCCCAGAAAGGCGATCAGCACGTCCATGGAGGCCTCCTTTCAGCGCCGCAGCCCGGCGACGAGCTCCGCCGCCGGGAGGAAGAACGTGAGCATCATTCCCAGAATGGCCAGAACGCCCCAGGCCACGGCCTGGACCTTCAGGGCCGAGGACCGGGCCGCCGTCTCCTCCACCATCGCCTGGCGCAGGGCCTCCCGCAGATCGGAGACGGCCGGCGCCAGAGGCTGCCCGTGATGGAAGTGGTCCCGCAGCGCCTGCAGGAACAGGCGCATCTCCACATCGGCCGGATCCGGCAGATGCGCCTCCGCCCGCCGCAGGGCCTCCTCCAGGTCCTCCGCCTCCATCCGGGCCGCCAGGAACCCCAGCCAGTTGCAGAACGGCCCGCCCACCGTCTCCCCCACCCGCCGCATGGCCTCGGAGGGGGAGACCCCGGCCTCCAGGAGGGCCCCCAGGGCGGCGAAGCCCACCATGGCGTTGGAGCGGAAGGCCTGGGCCCGCCGGCGGATCAGCTGCCGCAGCCGGGCCTCCGGCGCCCGCAGGGCCCACAGCAGGATCGCCCCGGCGAAGGGGAGGAAGAAGAGGGGATCCATCTCCAGAAGGACCCAGGCCGCCCCGAAGGCCGCCGCCGCCAGGGCCGCCTTCCCGAAGGTCAGGATGGCGTTCGCGTAGTAGGCGCCCAGGGAGGGGTAGGGGTAGCCGGCCCGCCGCAGCAGATCCAGGATCCGCTCCCGGCCCCGAGCCCGGGAAGGGGCGAAGCGGTCCGGCCACAGGGCCGCCCACAGGGCCGCCCACGCCGGCAGCTGCGGCAGCTCCGGGTCGGGGGCGGCCGGTCCCCGCAGCGCCATCCGCCGTCCGGGCCGCAGCCGCTCGAGCAGCTCGTAGGCGCCGAAGGCCGCGGCGGCGGCCCCGATGAAGGTCAGCGCGAGCTCCATCTCAGCCTCCCAGAAGGGTCTTCAGGAACAGGGCGATGGATCGGGCCCCGCCCTCCACGGCCAGCCACCAGGCGAAATAGGCCCCGGCCACCCCCAGGGCGGCCCGGACGGCCCAGGCCGCCTCGTCGGCTTCCACCGAGAAGGAGACGGAGAGGGCCGGCCGGGGAAGGGCCGGGCGCGCCGGGCGCGGGGCGGGAGCCGCGGCGGGCCGCTCCGCCGGCTCCTTCGGGGCCGGGAAGGGGCGGGCCTCCGCCGGGCCGCGCATGTAGACCCGCCGCCGGGGGGTCCACCGGAAGCGCAGCCGCCGCGCCAGCAGCACCTCCGCCGGCAGCCGGTCCGGTCCCAGCCGCAGGAAGGCCAGGATGAGGGCAGCCCCCATTACGAAGAAGGCGGCCAGGGCCCGGGCGCCGAAGGGAAGCGGCAGAAGCAGGGTCAGCACGGCCGCGGCCGCCCCCAGCCCGATGACCAGAAGATCCCGGTCCTCGTGCATCCCGTCCCTCCTCAACACTAAAAGGGCGGCGGGGGGATCAGGGACCGCAGCATCCCCCCCAGGGCCGGCAGCACCACGAAGCCCAGGATGGCCAGCAGAAACAGCCCGAGCACCCCCATGAGGGCGATGGAGACCATCCGGGAGCCCCCGAAGGCGGCCCCGCCGGCCCCCTGCAGCACGTTGTAGAGCCCTCCGAGCAGCGCCACCACGACGATCAGGCCGGCCAGGAAGGCCCACACCTCCCGCGCCAGCCGCGTGATCTGCTGCATCGCCGGATCGAACATCGGGACCTCCTGTCGAAAGGGATTCAGCATCCGCCCAGGAACCGTCCGATCAGGGGCAGCACGGCGGCGGTGAGGGCCATCCCGACCACCGTCTCCGCGGCGGCCCAGATGGCCTTCCCCAGGGAGGCCGAGCCCCCGGCCGCCGCCGCGGCCAGGCCTTCCAGGACGGCCGTGATCATCCGCAGGCTCCCCAGGGCGCCCACCAGGACGGCCGCCGCCGCGGCCATGTCGGCGAAGGGCCCGCAGGCCGGCGCGGCCATCCCCGCCCGGACCGCCCGGGCGATCTCCGGGACCCCCGCCAGCCCGAAGAGCGCGACGGCGAAGATCCCGGCCGCCCCGGTGAGGGCCGCCGCCAGGCCGGCGCCGCCGCCCACCCCCACGGCCGCCGCCGCCGAAAGGACCCGATACAGCATCCCCAGCCCGGCCAGGATGGCCACGGCCAGGGCCAGGGCCCGCCAGGCGTCCCCCAGCGCCGCGATCAGATCCCCGACGGGCATCACGACCTCCTCGGAAGCCAGCTCGCCCATTCCGTCCAGACCGCGAAGCGGTCCGGCTCCATGTCCAGATGGAACTCTCTCAGGGCCTCGTGGCGGTCCTTCAGCACCACCGCCCGGGAGCCGGCGATCCAGATCACGCGGTCCGCCTCATAGGCGATCCGCTCGTCTCCCAGCAGCGCGGCCAGATCCGGCTCCCCCCGGAAGGCGTCCGCGCGCACGGCGGAGATGGCCAGCACCGTCCATCCCCGCCGCCGGGCCAGGGCCCGCAGGGCCGCCGCCGCCTCCCCGCCCCGCCGGGCCTCGGGGACCGGCCCCTCCAGGCCGTAGACCGGCAGCCGCTGGAGGTAATCCACGGCCAGGAAGGCCGGCCCTTTGGGCGGAAACCCCTCCTCCAGCAGCCGCTCCTCCAGGGCGCGGACGGTGTCCTGCCGGTCGTCCAGGGGGGCGAGCAGGATCAGCCGCGCCCAGCGGGCGGGGTCTTCCTTCAGGGCGCCCGCCATCCGCCGGAGCCGGAAGGCCAGCTCCTCCGGCGTGTGCTCGAAGCAGGCGAAGGCGGACGGCATCCGGACGGAGGCCTCCGCCGCCATCCGCAGGGCCCAGGAGGTCTTAAGGGCCCCGGGCGGGCCGGCCAGCAGCGTGAGGCTCCCCGGCCAGAAGGGGAGATCCCCGAAGCGCCCGACCGGCCCCTCCGGCCCCTCCTCGGGGATCACGCCGAAGCGGACGGCCGAAAGGGCCAGCAGCAGGGAGAGGGGGGCCAGGCCGGGCTGGACGGCCAGGGCGGCCCCGAAGGCGATGGCCGGCATGGCCGGCAGCCGGTCCGGGCGGCGCAGCCGGGCCAGCCGCTCGTAGAAGAGCAGCGCCAGCCCGGCCAGCGCCAGGGCCGGCCAGGGGAAGGCCGCTCCGATGGCGGCGAGGGCGGCCAGATCCCCCATCCCCATCCGGCCCCGGGCGGCGGCCGCCGAAGCCGGCCACAGCAGAACCCCCGTCGGGTGCAGCAGCAGCGGCAGCCGCAGGATCGCCCCGATCCGCCCCGCCCCGAGCAGGGCCGAAAGGATCGAAAGCAGCGCCATCCCGACCCGAACCGGGTCCTCCCGCCCGCCGACGGCCGCCCCGACGGCCGCCGCCGCCCAGGCCAGGGGAACCCGGCGGGTCCGCAGGTCCTCCATCCCCGCCAGAATCAGCAGCCCCACCACCAGAAGGTGAAGCGGATCCATCTTTCCTCCACGCTCAAAACGCTCAAATGTGGCCGCCCGTCCGGAGGACGCTTTCCGCGGCCCGCTGGCGGCCCAGGGCGCGGAACGTCGCGCCGCCGACCAGATCCCCGTCGCGGTAGCGCGCCCATTCCTCCCGAAAAGCCTCGCGGATCCGCTCCTGCCAGGCCCGGGCGGCGGCCTCGTCGGCCGGCGGGGCCAGGATCCCGGCCCGCAGGGCCGGCGCCAGGCCCTCCCGGTAGCCCTCGAGGAAGCTCCGGAAGGCCCATCCCTCGTCGCGGTCCCAGTCCAGGGACTCGCGGTAGAGGGGGGCCATCACCCGCGCCTCGAAGGCGGCGTGGACGGCGGGGGCGGCCGCCTGCATCCACAGCCGCCCGGCCTCCCGCTCCCAGGCCCCGGCGGCCGCCAGCCCGGGCAGCCCCAGGGCCCTTCCCGCGGCCTCCCGGGCGATGCCGTGGCGGATCGCCTCGGCTCCGACGCCCAGGGCCGTCCCGGCGGCCGCCGTCCCGGCCCCGGCCGCCGCCAGCCCGGGCAGCCCCACGCCGGCAAGCGCTGCCGCGCCGATGATCGCCTTCGCGGCCCGGACGGTCCCCCCGACGGCCTCGGCGGCCCCGGCCAGGGAGAAGCGGGCCGCCGCCCCGGCCATCGAGAGCAGCATCCCCACGGCCCCGTAGAGGAACACCAGCCGGCCCACCGCCGCGGCCAGGCCGGCGGAGAAGGCCATTCCGGGGCTGGCCAGCGCCGCCGCCTTCATCACCGCCCCGGCGGCCACCGGCAGCAGCGCCGCCACCACCAGGCCCTTGAGCCAGATGGAGGAGAGAAAGCGAAGGTGCGGCACCGCCCGGGCGACCCCGGCGATGGGCCCCAGGACGGCCAGAAGGTAGAGGGCCGCGTAGCCGGCGGCCAGGGCCCACAGCAGCGCCGCGATCCCCCCGATGTAGCCCAGGGCCAGCAGGAGGTTGAAGAGGGGGCCGAGGATCAGCAGCCCGGCCAGGTTGGGAAGGGACGGCATCGGAAACCCCCCGGCCAGGGGATCCCCGAAGACCCGGGCCGCCAGATCGAACCCCAGGGCGGCCACCTTCGCCGTCAGCACCGGCGAGGCCGCCGCCCAGAACAGCGCCGCGATCCAGTCCGCCGCCACCCGGATGGGGGAGTCCTCGTCCCCCACGATCCGGCCCCAGTGGAAGAGGACCAGGCGCAGCAGGAACAGGGGGACCGCCAGGGCGGCGGCGAAGGGGAGGACGGACCGGCCGGCGGCGGCGATGTCCCCCTCGATCCCGCCCCGCAGGGCCGAAAGGGTCGCCCCCGCCGCCCCCGCGGCGCCGGAAAGGGAGGCGTTCAGGGCTTCCGTCTCCCCCCGCATCGACGCCCGCAGGGCCCCGTCCAGGGCCGAGGAGACCGTGTCCGCCGAAAGGAAGATCTGGTGGCTGTGGTAGTGGTAGTTGCGCGTCTCCTGGATGATCCGGGTTTCGGAGGCCGGGGAGGAGGGCGCCTCCGGCGTCGGCAGGGGCCGGACCTCGATGGGCGCCGTCTTTTCCCCGGCCGGCGGCGCCGGCGTGGGGATGGCCGGGCCCGGCCCCGGCCCCTGCGCCCGAACGGCCGGGGCCAGGACCAGAAGCAGCGCGATCAGGCCGATGAGAGCAAGGATTCGCATCCGGTCCTCCCGAAAGTTTTAGGGGGCGACGGCTTCCGCTTGCCGGGTTTTCTGCCCCCTAAAAGCGGGCGGCTGCAGCTGATCGCCCTCCGGCCAGCACAGCCCCCGGAACCCGCATCCCGCGCATCCCGTCCCGCCGCTTCGCAGGGCCCGCAGGGGCGGCCAGGGCCCTTCCCGGGCGGCCCGGGCCAGATCCCCCACCAGATCCGGCAGGGCCTCGTCGGCGATCCAGGGCCGGTAGGGCCGGGCCTCCCCGTCCGGGGAAAGGGCCCACACCTCCGGCCGTCCCCGCCAGCGCCCGTCGGCCCGGTCCGCCCGGACGAAAAGCGGGAGCCGCAGGTCCTGGCCCCCGTCCTCCGACAGCGCCCCGATGACCTCCCGGGGGCCTTCGACGAAGACGAAGGCCGGGAAGTAGGCGGGCCGCCGGATCCCCGGGAGGGAGATCGCCAGCTCCGCCGCCTCCACGGCGGGGGAGCGGAAGCCCATCCCGTGTCCCCAGTCCTCGATGAGGAAGGCGAAGGCCCGAAGGTACTCGTAGAAGCCCTCCCATCCCCCCAGGGGCCGGACGGCCTCCGTCAGGCCGAAGCGCTTGGCCAGGGGCAGCCGGTCGTAGGCCTCCAGGAAGAACTCGGACCGCTCCGGGGCGCGGATCCCCGGATGGGCCCGGCGAAAGGCCTCGACGGCCCGCACGTAGCGCGGGGCCTCCTCCAGGATCGGCGCGAAGCCCCGCTCCGTCAGGGCCTCCCGCAGGGTCTTCCCGGCCGCCATGTCCGCGAGGGCCGACCCGACCGGATCCGGCCCCGGCTCCGGGACCGCCCCCGCCATCCACCATCCCGCCGCCGCCGGGCAGAAGGCATAGGCCAGGGCGGCCAGGATCGGATGGCCCCTGGGGTTTTTGGGATGAAGAAGGGCCTGCCAAAGGCCGTGCATTCACGCCTCCCGGATCCCCCAGGTTTTAGGGGGTAGCAAACTCCCTGCCTTGCTCCCTTCTGCCCCCTAAAAGCCCGCCCCCGGCGCCCCCATGGCCAGCCAGACGGCGTAGGGAATCGCTTGCCATGCCCCCGGACGCCGGACGCCCAGGACGTTCTCCAGGGCCGGGCGGCGGCGGATGAGGTTGCGTGCGATGAGGAAGGCCATGGCCGCCGCCCCGGTGGCCACGGCGGCGATCCCGAAGGCCAGCCAGGCCTCCGCGCCGCGACCGGCCGGGGTCCAGAAGGCCATCGCCATCCATAGTTTCGCGTCGCCGCCCCCCCAGATCCCCGCGCGCCAGAGCAGGAAGAAGAGGGCGGCCAGCCCCAGGATCCAGAGATCCGGGGGGAAGCGGACCAGAAGCCCCGCCGCCATCGCCGGCAGGGTGAGGACGTTGGGCACCCGTCGGGTCCGGAAGTCTATGACGGCCGCCGCGACGGCGACCGCAAGGGGGGCAAGGGAAATGAGCGTCGATGTCATCGCGTCTGCTCCTCATGGAGAGGGCCATCCAATCTGTCCTTGAGCCTCCCGAACCCAGAGCGGAAAAACCCCTCCGGTCCCCATTTCGAAAGCCAGGCTGCCCATAGCCGGGCGATCTGACTCATTCATTCGACGAATAACGCTATTGTAGTTCCACAGGGCGTCCGCCTTGCCGTCCCCGTTGAGATCCGCCCGATATTGCGGCGGCAAGCCCCGGATGGCGTCGGGGTCCACGACGCCGCCCTCGCTCTTCGGCTCCCAGAATCGCCTCGTCTCCCAGCGCCACTTCCTGTCCTTGATCCCATCGTTATTGCTGTCGCACTCGTTCCCCGGAGGGGACTTGTCGTCGCAGTACTTGTTGGTCTCCTCCTTGTATTCCTCCCACTCAAAGGACCATCGGAGCACATACGGCGCCCGGACGCTTCCCCGGAAGGCGGGGAAGTCCTCCGGGAGGCCCACCCGGGCGTTGAGGCCGGGGTCCAGGAAGGTGTTGCCAGCCGCCGGATGGGAGGGCACCTCCCAGTAGAGGTAGAGGGGGCGTCCGGTGACGCCGCGTTCTTCGAGCCAGAAGTCCGTGTGCAGCGGCAGGGGGTTCCTCGGCCGCTGCAGCACCGTCATCGGTCCCCGGGCCTGGGGGAGGGTGACCCGGCAGAAACCCACCGGGACCAGCTCCAGGCGCAGCCGCACGTTGCGCCAGTCGCCGGGCTTCGGGGCTTCGGGCTTTCCGCCGCCCAGGGGGACGTAGTCCAAGGTCCCCTCCCCGGCGGCCCGGCCCAGCTCCGAAAGCCGGATCGCCGTGGGCCAGCCCACCAGCGTGGCCGGGTAGGGCCGGACGTCGATCACATAGGGCGGGAAGCGCACCCGCGCCTCCACCCGCCAGCGCCCCCCGTCCCGGCCGCACCAGATGCCGTCGGGACCGATGGAGAAGAGCGGGTTGCCGCTGGGATCCACGCACGGATTGGAGGCGGTCGGCTTCGGACACTCCACCTTGCGGGTGAAGGGATCCCCCTGGAAGGTGTTGGTGCAGAGATCTACAACCCGAATCACCACATAGCACCCATCCCCGGTCTGGAAATCATCCACGATGATCTCCGCCAGTCTGGGGCACGGCGGGGGCGTCGGCTGGGGATGGGGGCCCGGCCCCGGGCCGGGTCCGATCCCCGGCCCGGGCGTGGCGCCGGGAACGGGCGTGGCTTCTATGCTCCGGCATGTTCCGAATTCGCCATCCCAAATGGTCCCCGGTGGGCAACTCTCTGCTCGCGCCTTGGATGCTAGAAGCGCGGCGCTCAGGACAGCCGCGAGAAAAAGAAGCCCGAGGAGCGTCCGTCGGCTCATGGGCTCCACTCCGAAAACTTTCGCTTGGCTCCGTACTTGACCAGGAGCTCCTCATAGCGGTCCGGCCAGCTTTCCCAGCCCTCCGGCAGGGGCTTCGGCTTCAACCCGGTGAAGGACTCCAGCCAGCTTCCATCCCACACCGGCAGGCCATGGTAGCGGGCATACTGTTCCGCCCGGCTCTGCCACTGCGTTCGCGTGATTTCGCGCAGCTGCTCCATGCCTGGCGCCGGATTCCGAGGAGCATAACCGTATTGGCCAAGAAGCAGCCAGGTCCGGAGCTGGGGATCGTAGGCGTAGAACTCATCGCGAGGCAGCGGCCAGAGCTCGTCTGGCGGGTGCCGATACATGCGATCGCCAGTCCCTTCGAAGAGCCATGCCCGACGGCCGGAATATTCCTTCGCCTCCACCACGCAAATGACCGGATACGGCATCCCCCAGTCCCGGACCTGGCCAGCGGCGAGATGCCGGGGCCAGAAGCATCCCCGCAGGAAGCGGGGGAAAGGCCGGGGATCTTTCCCGTCTATCCGCCAGATCCGCGGGCATTCGCCGGGATCCGTGTTGGGCGTGCACAGGTAGGCCGAATCCGGAAGCCAGTGCCGGTCCATCACCAGGGGCTCCCCCCTCATCCGCAGCGTGTATTCAAAGGTCACCGTGATGACCTGGTGATAGCGGACCGGGAAGCGCGGCAGCCTCAGGGCCTCCACCACCTCGGGGATCTTCCAGCCGGCCTCCGTCAGCATAATGGCCGCCACGCTTTGGGCCAGCCCCCGGTAGACGCAGTCGGGCCGGATCCGGGAAAGATCCAGCGGCTTCGTCTCCGGAGGGATCACGATGGGCTCCAGGGTCCACTCCTTCGGGTCCGCAGGACACCCGGCCTCGTCCACGACCGGGGTGGGCGTGGGGGTGGGCGGCGGCGTGGACGTCCGGGTGGGCCAGGGCGTGGCCGGGGGAGCCGGCGTGGCATAGACCACCGCCATCACCCGGGACCGCTCGTAGAGGGCCCACAGGGCCATCGGGATCATCGCCAGAAAGAGGAGCCCGGCGGCGATCACATAGCGCCGCGGCCGCCGCCGGCCCGAAAGGTCTCGATAGGTCATGTCCTCGATGAGCTGTCGGATCAGGCGTCGCATCGCGAGCCTCCTCCCGGAAGAGTTTCCGGGAGAGATCTTAGCCGAAAACGCGATGACGGAACGCTTTTAGGGGGCATAAATCGCCAAATTCGCGTCCCATTTGCCCCCTAAAACTTCATTGCTCGCCACGGGTGGCGCCCGGCACGAGATATGCGATTGCGCTCACCCGGATCGGGCGTCGGCCCACGAAGGGGAGCCATCCCACCGTCTCGGTCTCCGCCGCCACGCGGCATGCGACGCGAACGCCCGAGTGGCCGCAGCGGGCCTCCACGAGGCGGGCGTGGGGAGGGCGCTGCATCAGGAAGACCTGGAGGGCGCGGTGGGCCCCGGCGTCTCCGGCGGGGGCCGGGCGGCCGTCCACCGTCACCACGGCGGCCTGGACGCCCGCGTGGGCCGCGAGGTCCGCCGCCGCCATCGTCTCCTGGACCCGGAGGACGTCCGCCGCCGCCTCCAGGGCGCCCAGGAGGATGAGGACCAGGAAGGGCAAAAGCAGGGCGAAGAAGACCAGGATCTGACCGCGCCGCGCCTTCATGGCCGTCCTCCTATCGCCACCGGGCTTTCCATCGCTCGGGGTCCGCCGCGAAGGCCACCTCGCCTCGCGCCAGGCCCGGGAGGCCCAGAAGGCGGGCGAAGAGGATCCGGGAGGCCCATTCCACCCGGCACCAGCGGGCCCCGCCGGGGCCTTCCGGGAGAACGTGGATGCGGTAGTCCACGGCGGCCGCCGTCCAGTCGGCCTCCAGGGTCCGGCGGGCCGCCTCCCGGGCCTGGAAGGCCGCCCGGGCCGGATCGGGGGCCTGGGAGAGGAAGGCGGCGCAGGCGTAGGCCGCCGCCGCGGCCTGGCTGCGAGCCCGCACGGCGAAGATCGCCGCGATCGTCCCGGCGGCCAGGAGGACGAAGATCATGGCCGCCAGGGCCAGCTCGATGAGGGCCTGACCCTTCTGTCGGCGCGTCTTCATGCTCCCTACTCCCATGGCCCGGTGGGGGGTCCGGGGTAGAAGCGCCACAGGCGGAAGGCTCCGGCGCCCTGCCAGCGCTCTCCGAGCCGGATCCCGAAAAGCCAGGGCCGCTCCCAGGCGACCCGGATCCGGGAGACGGCCTGGCGCTCCCCGGGCCGCAGCTCCAGGGAGAGGCCGGCGCGGAGGTCCGGGAAGGGGACGGAGGCCAGGGCCGCCGAGGCCGGGGCGGGGTAGGCCCCGCCGGCCGCGCCGGCCAGGAACACGCCCCAGCCGGACAGGGCCCCTCTCAGCAGGGCCATCCCCGCCAGGAAGACCCCGGCCGCCATCAGGAAGAACAGGGGAAAGGCCAGGGCGAACTCCACCTGGGCCTGTCCCCGCTGCCGGAGGGAGCGCAGGAAAACCGGGCGCCGCTTCATCGCCAGACCCCCAGCAGTCCCGAAATGGCCCGGATCGCATCCGCCAGGGCGGCGCGGATCTCGTCCCGGAACCGGACTCCGACGGCGATGGAGATCACTGCGACGGCCCAGATCAGCGACGCATACGCGTCGGAATGGCCGCCCGAGTCCTGCAGGAGCGCGCGCAGGAAAACGAGGCGCCGCTTCATCGCCAGCCCCCCAGCAGCCCCGAAACGGCCCGGATGGCATCCGCCAGGGCGGCGCGGATCTCGTCCCGATAAGCCCTGATGACGACGGCGGTGATCGCTGCGGCCGACGCAGCCAGTAGCAACTCGTAGTTGAAATCGCCGCCCGGATCCCGCAGGAACACTCGGAGGAAGGCAAGGCGCCGCTTCACTTCCGGGCCCCCCGGAGCATCTGAATGACGAACTCGAAGGTGGAAATGATCTCGTTCTTGAACCTCGCCCCAACGGCCGCGAAGACGGCGGCGGCGGCCCCCGCCAGCAGCAGGTACTCGATGTAGTCCTGGCCGTCCTGGTCCAGCAGGAATGCGCGGATCATGGAACACCTCCGGAAAGAAGGTTTTCTCAACTTCGATTATAGCATTCTGACCTTCCCAAACCGGGGGGATCGCGCCGGATCCCATCCGGGGCGGCCTTCCCGCCCCCCGAAGGCGGGCCGGGGGCGCGGCTCCCCGGCGGGCGGGGCCGGGTTTTAGGGGGCAGAACGGCCGGCGTTCCCCCGGGTGCTGCCCCCTAAAAGCCGGACAGCGGGGCTTCCGGGGCCGGGCCGCCGCCGCCTCCCCGAGGGATCCCGGGGTTTTAGGGGGCAAGGGGGACCGGAAGGGCGGGGCGCTGCCCCCTAAAACCCGGGCAGCGGCCGCTACTCCTCGAACCCCAGCCGCCGCAGCCGCTCGGCGGCCTCGTCGGGCTCCGGGGCAGCGGCGAAGGCCTGCCGGGCGGCCTCCCGGAGGGCGGGCGGCAGCATCCGCTCCAGGGCTGTCCAGGCCGCCTCCATGAAGGGCTCGGGGGGGAGGTGGTCCTCCGGGCGCAGCGCCCGAACCTCCTCCAGGACCCGGGCCACCCGCTCCGGGTCCGCTGGCGGCAGGGGGTCCACCTCGATCAGCGCCGGCGGCTGCCACCGCCCCCGGATCCGCGCCCGCAGCCAGGCCGTCCGGGCCGGCAGATCCAGGGTGTGGGCGCCGTATCGGAGGTCCGCCGCCAGCATCCGCCGGATCTCCTCCGCGTCGGAGGGGTCCGGCGAGAAGAAGGCCTGGGTGGAGGAGGAGGCCAGCAGCGCCTGGACCGCCGGCCGGAAGTCCTCGATCTCCCGCAGCATCGAGAGGCTCTGGGTCAAAAGAAACACCCGCGCCCCGAACTTGGCCCCCTCCGAGAGGAGCTGCTCCAGGGCGAAGCCCCCGGCCACCTCCTGGGCCTCGTCGATCACCACCAGGAAGGGGATGGGGCGGGCGGCCTCCGCTTTGCGGCGGAAGACCGCCTCCCACACGTTGTAGACGATGGCGGCCATCAGCCGGGCCGCCTCCCGCCCCATCCGCCCCGAGGGCGCCCGCACCACGATCCAGCTCCGCTCCTCCACCCACCGCTCCAGATCGGCGAAGAAGGGCATGTGCAGCGCCCGGAACAGCCAGGGGGAGAGCTCCAGGGCCATGGCCTTGGAGAGGATGGGGGAGATCACCTCGGTGAGCCACCCCTGCTGCCAGGAGCCGTGCCGCTCCGCCAGCTGCCCCAGCAGGGCGTCCAGGGCCAGGGCCCCCATCCGGGCCTCCGGGGACAGCCGTCCCAGGACCTCCCGCCGCCGCTCCGGGAGATACGCCAGAAACACCAGATGCATCAGCCCCAGCCGCTCCCCCTCCGGGGCCATTCGGTTGAGCTCCCACCCGATCCGGAACAGCCCCAGAAGGCCCGCCTGCATCCGGGGGCCCCAGTAGTCCTCCCAGATCCGGCGCCCCAGCTGGACCAGGGCGTTGCCGGCCCAGGCGAAGTCCGGCACCGTGAGCAGGTTCAGGGGGGTCACCCGGGGGGAGAGGGGGTCCAGGATCCGCAGCCGCCGCAGGGCCGCCGCCCGCCGCCCCGGATCCAGCCGGTCCACGGCGTCCAGGAAGGCGTCGGCCAGGGAGAGGTGGGGGTCCACCAGCAGGATCCCCGGCGGATCCTCCGCCTCCATCGCCGCCCGGAGCACCGCGAAGGCGAAGGAGGACTTCCCGGTCCGGGAGCCCCCCACCACCATCCCGTGGGCGTCCGGGTCGATGCCCACCGGCTCCCCGGTGGCCGCGGACCGTCCCACCCGCAGCGGCGCCGCCCGCAGGGCCGGGGCGGGCGGCGGGGCGGGCACGTCCAGGCGGGCCGCCTCCGCCAGCATCCCGGCCGGCTCCCCCGCCTCCGGCGGGGCCAGCAGCGAGGCGAGCTCCCCGGCCGGCACGGGGACGGCGAAGGCGGAAAGGTCCGCCTCCCCGGAGACCTCCACCCAGCGGCAGCGCCCGGAGAGGGGGAAGGCGTCCGGCGGGCGATCGGGCCCCCGCAGGACGAAGGCCGCCCGCAGCAGCGGCCCCCGGGCCGCGGCCTCCATCCGCTCCCGGGGGACGGAGCGCCAGATCATCCAGCGCCGCTCCAGCTCCGCCCCCACCAGGAAGAGCAGAAGCCCCGCGGCCATCCCGGCCAGCCCCTCGGCCCGGGGGAGCCAGCCGGCGGCCAGGAGCCCCCCGGCAAGCCCCCCAACCAGCATCCCCAGCCCCAGGATCCACCGGGCCAGCCGCCGGCGCAGGGCCCAGGGCCCCGGGGCGTCCTCGTCCACGCCCCCGGCGGTGCCGTAGGCGTAGGCCGAGAGGGCCCGCAGCCGCTCCTGGAGGCCCCGGTCCTCCCCGAAGAGGTGGACCTCCAGATCCGCCTCCCCGCCGGCCGTCCGGGCCAGCTCCCGCAGCCGCCCCGCCCACACCAGGAAGGGGTCCGCGCCTCCGGCGGCGACGGCCGGCAGCAGCGCCTCGGCCCGCAGGGCCCAGCGGCGGCCGGCCGGGCGGGCGGGCTCGGGGGACCGGACCCAGCGGGCGGCATGGCGGAACAGGGCCGCGAAGGCCTCGGCGGCCCCCTCCGGGATCCCCCGCCCCCGCACCCGGATCCCCTCCGGCCCGGCGGAAAGGGAAAGGACCGCCCCGGCCGGCAGCGCCGGCAGCCACCCCGCCAGCCGCGCCCGCAGCTCCGGCAGCGGGATGGGCGGGAGCATCAGGAAGAAGGAGTCAGACGCAGTGAAGGCAGGTCGTTCCATACCCGTGTTTCAGAAACCACACCCAGGGGGACATCCAGATGTACAGAACGAATCCCGCCAGAAGGGTCTCGGCGAAGAAGATCAGGGCGAGGAGCCAGGCTCCGGCCGTTGAGAGCCGCCGTTCCGCGGCCGCCTTCTCAAAGGCGCGAGCGGCCTCCAGAGCCGCCAGCAGCCCGGCGGCGAACAGCAGAAAGCAGGAGACGATCAGGGCAACCCAAAGCGTCTCCGGCGACGCGCCCAGCCGGACGGCCAGGGCCTGCAGCCCCGGCGACCGCCGCGCCAGAAAGGACAGCGCGTCGCTCAGGATCCCCATCCCCGCCGCCGCCAGCCCGCTCAGGGGCGCCAGGACCAGATAGATCCGAACGGCCTCCCGCGTCCTCATCGCGGCAATCCTCCCTCCGCCTCCTTCCACAGCGAGACCAGGGCGATGGACCCCGGGGGGATCTCCAGGACGGCCCAGGCCTCCCCGGGGGATGGCCCGACGGCGATCCGGGCCGTTCCCCGGACGGCCGCCGCCCCTTGCTGCGCCAAATCCGGCCGCCCCTCGGGCCAGACGAAGAGGGGGACTGGCCCGCCCGTCCGGACGCCGACCTCATCCGGGGCGAGAAGCCCCCTCGCCGCCTCCCGGTCCACCGCCCCCGCCAGGGCCATCCCCCGCCAGCCCGGCGGCAGCCGCCAGGCCACCGGGATCTCCGCGGCCGTCCCGCCGCCCTCCCCGCCGGCCGCCGCCCGCGCGCAGGCCTCCCGGGAGACCCCGGAGGCCGCCAGCGGATCCACTGGCCGCCCGTCCACCCGCAGCTCGTAGTGCAGGTGGGGGCCGGTGCTGCGCCCGGTGTTGCCGGAGAGGCCCACCACCTCCCCGGCCGCCACCGTCTGGCCCACGGTCACAGCGACGGCCGAAAGGTGGGCCAGATAGGCCCGGATCGGCCCGTTGGCCACGATGACCAGGATGCCGTAGCCGGAGTCCTCCCAGCCGGCCCAGATCACTGTCCCCCCGATGGGGGCGCGGACGGGGGTCCCGACGGGGATCCCGATGTCCACCCCGGGATGGCCCGGGCCGAAGAACTGGGTGAAGTAGCCCCCGGAGACCGGGAAGCCCTCCGGGACGCAGCCCGGAAGCAGCGGGACGCGGGCGGAGGCGGCCTCCCGCCAGACGAGGACGGCGGGATGGTCCGGGGGCTCCCCCCGCAGCCACCGCTCCATCGCCGGCCGCAGGTCCGGGGGGACCACCTGCGGGCTGGCGATGATCCCCCCCAGGATCCCGCAGCCGGCCATCGCCAGAAGCAGGACCGCCGCCCCCAGCAGCAGGGTCGCCAGGACGGAGCCGGCGCAGCCGATGGACTTGCCCACGAAGGCCTCCTGGCGTTCAGGGGGCGGAAGGCCGCTGGAAGGGATCCAGGGCGCGGAAGCGGGCCAGCCAGGCGGGCGGGACCCGGACCTCCACGGGGAAGGCGGCCTCCCGGTCCGGGGGCAGGGCCAGGAAGACCGGGCGGACCAGCCGGGCGATCTCCTCCCCCAGGGCTGCCGCCCGCCCCTCCGAAAGCCCGGCCGCCCGCAGGAAGGCGGCGGCGGACTCGGCCGGCAGCCGCCCCAGGAAGGCGCTGGCTCCCAGCCCGAAGGCCCTCCCCCTGGCCAGGTCCTCCGGAAGGTGCGTGGCCAGCACGACGGCGGCCCCGCGCTTGCGGGCCCGCCGGTCCACCTCGTCCAGCAGATCCGCGAAGGGGCCGCCCCGCAGCAGCCGCCATCCCTCGTCCACGAAGAGGTCCGGGGCCTGGGTCTCCTTCGTGACCGCCCGGAAGAAGAACAGGGAGAGGGCCGCGTACACGAGGTCCCGGGTCTCCTCCCGCAGCCCGGAAAGGTCCACGCAGATCCACTCCCCCGGCCGCGGGACCGGCAGCAGCGCCCGCTCCCGGTCGAAGTAGCCCTCCAGGATCCCCCCGGCGGCGAAGGGGCGCAGGGCGGCGGCCAGGCGGGCGGCGACGGCGGATCCCTCCAGGGCCTGCAGGGCCTCCAGCAGATGCGCCAGCCGCAGCCGTCCGGGCCGGCGGGCGAGGCGCCGCCGCACCGCCTCCTCCAGGGCGGCCAGGGCCTCGGGGCCGGCGGGGCCGCCCAGGGCGGCCAGCAGGAACCGGGCCGCCAGCAGCAGCTCCTCCGGGCTTTCGACGTCCAGGGGGTGGATCAGGCAGGCCTCGGGGTCCTCCGGCGGCCGGGCGGGGACCACCACGCCCCCCAGGGCCCGGCACAGGGGGACGTTCTCCCCCTCCGGATCCAGGGAGAGGATCGGGCGGCCCTGCAGCAGCCGCTGCAGCAAAAGCAGCCGCAGCAGGGTGGTCTTGCCGGACCCCTTGTCGCCCAGGATGAGGACGGTGGCGTGGGCGGGGGGCGGGGCGTCCGGGTCGAAGCCGGCGGTGAAGGAGAAAAACACGTCCCGCCCCGTCCGCCGGTGCCGCCCGATCCAGACGCTGTCCGGGGCCGGCCGGACCGGCCGCTCCGGGTCCGGCAGAAGGGGCAGGACCTCCTCCCGCAGCAGCCGCGCCTCCTCCAGGCCGTGGAAGAAGGGGCCGCCGGGCTGGAGATGGAGAAGGGCCCGCTCCGGCACATAGAGGAAGCGCTGGGGGATGAGCCCCAGGGCCCGCAGCCGGGCCTCGGCCTCCCGGCGGACGGCTTCGGCCAGCCCCCCGTCCGGGGCGTAGTAGGCCAGGGCCAGGGCGGCCCGGAAGGACGGGGTGCCCATCTGCACCGCGGACTCGGCCCGGTCCAGGGCGGCGTCCTGGATCTGCTCCGCCATGGAGGGGCGGCGGCCGGTCTTCTCCGCCAGGGCCAGCAGGATCCCCTCCATCAGGGTCCGCCGGGCCCGCAGGGCCTGGCGGGCGGCATCCGGGGCCTCCCGCCGCAGGGCCACCGAGGCGAAGCCCGGGAAGACCGCCGCCAGGTCCCCCAGCCGCAGCCGGGCCAGGGGCCGGGCCGGATCCCCCGGCAGCCGCCCCTCCCGCACCGTCAGCGGCAGCAGCTCCCCCTCCGGATACCGGATCCGGTCCTCCAGGACCTCCAGCCCCTCCGGGGCCACCGCCGAAACCCACGCCTCCCGCGGATCCATCCATCCGCCTCCACCGTCTCAGGTCTTTTAGGGGGCAGAGCCTCGCCTTTCCCGGCCGTTCTGCCCCCTAAAACCGCCACGGCCAGGGGAATCCGCGCCGGAGCCGGGGCGCGAAGGTCCGGATCTCCGGCGCCAGCCACCAGCGCTCCGTGGGCGGGACGGCCAGGCCGGGCTCGGCCGCCATCCGG
>CACRXA010000033.1_pt1 | contig 23673 bp, 26 predicted proteins | sample 5377051 | NCBI WGS metagenome assembly CACRXA01 (sample SAMEA6061847, study PRJEB28556) | metagenome | reverse complement strand
GAGGGTAAAGGTGGCGGTTTTGCCGTTTTCCAGGGCGTAATCGACGGCCTGCCGCTGGATGTCGGCGCAGGCCTCCATCAGGGCGCGGATCCTGGGATGCTCCTCGAATCGGAACCGCAGACAGACCGTCGGCATCGTCGCCGTCTCCATCATGATGATAGCCCCGTCCGCCGCGCGAAGAGAAGGGCACAGCCAACTGCGCCACTCCTAATCCAGAAGAGGGCTCCCCTTTCGGAACACCCAGCGGCCGCCGACCATGGTCCCCAGAACCTCCAGGTCCCGCAGGGCATCGGGGGGGATCCGGAAGGGGTCCGCGGAGACCACGATGAGATCCGCCCACATCCCGGGCCGCAGCCGGCCCTGCCGCCGCTCCAGGCCGGCGGCCCAGGCCGGGCCCACGGTGTAGGCCTCCAGGGCCTCGGCCAGGAGGAGGGCCTGCTCGGGATGCCAGCCGTCGCGGACCACCGCGGCGTGCAGGCCCCACCACGGGTTCGGGGGCTCCACCGGGGCGTCGGAGCCGAAGGCCAGCCGGGCCCCCGCCGCCTTCAGGCTGCGCCAGGCGTAAGCGGTGGCGCATCGGCTCCCCCAGTAGCGCTCCGCCATGGGGCGATCGGAGACCGCATGGATCGGCTGCATGGAGGCCACGATCCCCAGAGCGCCGAAGCGGGGGATGTCCGCCGGATGCACGAGCTGGGCGTGCTCGATCCGGTGCCGCCGGGCCTCCGGGGGGATGCCGCGCGGAGCCTCCAGCGCCCGCAACGCCTCGAAAAGATCCAGGACCTCCCGGTTCGCCCGGTCGCCGATGGCGTGAATCGCCAGGGACAGGCCCCCCAGGGTCGCCCGATGGGCAGCCTCCCGCATGACCTCAGGGGAGGTGTAAGCGATCCCCGTGTTCTCCGGCTCCCCTTCGTAGGGCTCCAGCATCCACGCCGTCCGCGGCCCCAGGGCTCCATCGGCGAAGATCTTCACCGCCCCGATGCGCAACCATTCATCCCCGAACCCGGTGCGCAACCCGACGGCCAGGGCGTGGTCCAACGCAGAGAGAGGAATGTGTTGCACCACCCGGATCGGGAGATCCCCCCGCGCGTGGAGGATCTGGAGGGCGGCGAAGCTGCGGGGGCCATCGAAGTTGTGCACCGCCGTCAGCCCCAGGGCGGCCAGCGCGTGGAGGGCCTCATACAGGGCCTCCGCCAGCTCCTCGATGGAGGGCTCCGGGATGACCCGGGCGATCCCATCGATGGCCCGTTCGAAGAAGAGGCCGGTGGGCTCCCCGGCCGCATCGCGGGCGATTCGCCCCCCGGGGGGATCCGGGGTGTCCCGGGTGACGCCCGCCCGGCGCATGGCCTCCCGGTTGACCCAGAGGGCGTGGCCGCTGCGGGCCCACAGGGCCACCGGATGGGCCGGCGCCACCCGGTCCAGATCATCGGCCGTGGGGAAACGTCCCCAGCGCTCCTGCAGCCATCCTCGTCCGACGATCCACTCCCCGGGCGGCCGGGTGGCCGCCTGCCGGGCCACCCGGGCCAGGGCCTCCTCAAGGGTCGGCGTGTCGACGTCCACTCCCATCTGGAGGCGGGCATATCCCTCCAGGTGGAGGTGGGCGTCGATCAGGCCCGGGAGCACCGTCGCGCCCTTCAGGTCCAGGATCCGGGTGCGAGGCCCCTGCCACGCCCGCACCGCCTCCATCGGGCCCACCGCCGCGAGGGTTTCCCCCACCACGGCCAGGGCCTCCGCCTCCGGCTGCTCGGGGTCCTGGGTGTAGATGCGGGCGTTCCACAGGATCCAGTCCGCAGCCTGCATGGGCGCCTCCGGATCAGGGTCCGAACGCGGCGAAGATCCGGAATCCATCAACGCAGGACGCCGCGCAGGACCTGGGGGCCGGTGGGAGAGGGGCTGCCCCCTTCCGGCTCCAGGGTCACCCCGATACGCACATAGACCGTCAACGGGAGGGGGACGGTGACCGTATAGACCCCATACGGTCGGGGCTGGGTGCGGAAGATCCCACCGCTGACGCGGCGCCCGGCGGCGTCGGCGAACCAAACCTGATAGACCCGCCCTTCCGGGGGAACGGCCAGCCCCTTCGTGACCAGCAGGGCCTGGCCGTCCTCCAGGATGAGATAGCCCTCCGCATCCGGAGCCGCTTCCGCCCCCTGGAGCGGGACCACCTGGGGCGGCGCCCCGAACCGGAATCCGAGGGAGGGAGCGAAGAGGATCAGGGCCAGGACCGCGGCGATCAGGGCGATCCCCAGCCCGAGCCCCCGCTCGCGGCGACGCTCCGCTCCCCGGGCCCGGGCCAGCAGCCGGGCTTTCAGGCGCGGCGAGGGGCGGCGCAGCGGCGCGGCGTAGGCCAGGGCCGCGGCGGCCTCCCGGTAACGGCGCGCCCGCTCCCGGCACTCCGGGCACCCGGCCAGGTGAGCCGCCACCGCAGCCGCCTCCTCCGGCGGCAGCGCTCCCAGGGCGTAAGCCGCCAGCTCCTCTTCCAGGATCTCGTGATCCATCGCTTCGCCTCGCTCCATCCACCCCATCTGATGATTCCGGTTTCCTCCGGAAGCATCCCCGGAGGCCGCGCCCCTGCCGCGCGCGGGTCTGCGTCGTGCGCTCTATCCGTGATACGCGCGGGGCCTCCTTCAGGATCTCCCCGGATGGCTTTAGGGGATCATTCCCCGCTCGGCCAGCCAGTCGTGGACCTTCCGCAGCGCCAGATACAGGCGGCTCTTGATCGTCCCCAGGGGCTCGCCGAGATGGGCCGCGATCTCCCGATGGGTCCATCCCCGGAAATAAGCCAGCTCCAGCACCTGCCGCTGGGCGGACGGGAGGGCCGCCAGGGCCTCCCGGACGGCCTGGGCCAGCTCCCGGGCTTCCACCAGGTCCTCCACCGAGGGATCGAGGGCCGCGGGCTCCATCTCCTCCTCCGGGGGCTCCGGGAGCTGGGGCGGCCGGGCGCGGCGACGGCGCAGGGCGTCGATGGCCCGATGGCGCACCATGGCGTGGAGCCAGGTGGTGAAGCGGCCCCGCTCCGGCGCGAAGGCTCCGGCGTGCTGCCAGATGCTCCAGAACACATCCAGGACCACCTCTTCAGCGGTCTCGGGGTCGCCCAGGATGCGCAGGGCAAGGGAGAAGGCCCGGGCGGCGTGCCGGTCGTAAAGGGCCGCCAGCGCCTGCTCGTCGCCTCCCGCGATCCGCGCGAGGAGCGCGGCGTCTTCGAGATCGGCATAGCCTGCTTCCTTCACGGTCGGATCACCCAGAGCTCCGTCTGCGGATGGCTGATCCACTCCGCCCCCTGGGGCGTGACCCGCACGTCCTCCTCCAGCCCGACGTAGCCATACCCGGGCACCCGCACGCCCAGCTCCAGCGTGAACACGTTGCCGGCCTCCACCACCCCATACGGGGTCTGACCGTAGCGCTCCCAGCGCGGCCCCAGGATGGTCGAGCCATCGTGCACCGTCCGCCCGATGTGATGCCCCAGGGCGTGCAGATACTCCGGATAGCCCTGTCCGGTCAGGGCGCGGCGGGCGGCGGCGTCCACCTCCCATCCCTGAACGCCCGGCCGCAGGGTCTGGAAGCCCGCCTGGATCGCCTCCCGAACGGCCCGGAACGCCCGCTGGACCTCCGGCGGGGGCTCCGTCTCGCCCTCGCCCAGCACGTACCAGACGCGCTGCAGATCCGAGCAGAATCCCTCCTGACGGATCCCCAGATCCACGTGGACCAGGACGCCGGGCGCCACCCGGCGATCCCCCGGCATCGCGTGCCCCGCCGGGGCCTCAGGGCCCACGGCGACGATGGGGCAGTAATCCGGATCCCAGGCCGGCTCCACCCCATAGGCGCGCATCCGCTCGTGGACGAAAGCCTGGATCTCCCGCTCCGTGCGGCCGGGACGCAGGAAGGCCCCGATCTCCGCGAACAGCCGCTCGGTGGTCTCCACCGCCCGCCGGATCGCCTCCAGCTCCAGGGGGGTCTTGCGGCCGCGCAGGGATCCGATGAGGTCCTCCGCGGAGATCAGGCGGCCGACGAAGGGGGTGCCGCTCAGGAGCCGGTGGAGCATGCACCACATCCCGTGGGTCAGGCCGTCGGCCGCGGGATCGTTCTCCGAGTAATTGATGGCGATCTCCCGGGGATTCAGTCGCTGGAGCGTCTCCACCAGGGGCCCCCGGATGCTCTCATCGTAGCCGATGACCGGATCCCAGACCTCCAGGGCGGCCACGTTCTCCCGGTCGAACCGGCCGACGATGGCCACGCGATCCCCCTGGGCGGTGAGGATGAAAGCCGAGATCCATGTGACGTTCAGGTCGAGGATCAGATCGAGGACCGGATCCCGGGTCTGCTCCGTCTCCCGCACGAACGTGAGCCAGGCGTCGATCCCCTTCTCGTTCAGGAGGGCGATGGCCTGCCGCACCTTCTCGCGGATGAGGGCTGGATTGGGCATGGAAAGACCTCCGGGTCGAGGTGGACGATGGGATCACGAGGAGCCGAGCAAGCGGCGAAGGAGGGCTTCCAGCTCTTCCTCCGAATAGTAGTAGATGACGATGCGCCCACCCTTGCGGTTGTGGGAGAGGCGGACCTTGGTGCCCAGGGCCTGGCGCAGGCGGCCCTCCAGCTCCGCCAGGCCGGGCGGGAGGGAAGCCGCCTTCCGCCGGGCCGGGCGCTGGCCCTGCAGGCGGCGGGCCAGCTCCTCGGTCGCCCGCACGCTCAGGCCCTCCTCCAGGATGCGCCGGAGGACCATCTCCTGTTGGGCCGGGTGGGGGAGCATCAGCAGGGCCCGGGCGTGGCCCTCCGTGATGCGCCCCTCCATCAGGTGAGCTTGAATGGAGGGCGGCAGCTGGAGCAGGCGCAGGGCGTTGGTGATCGTCGCCCGGCTCCGGCCGACCCGGCGGGCGACCTCCTCGTGGGTCAGGCCGAACTGCTCGATCAGATACCGGTAAGCCTGGGCCTCCTCAATGGGGTTGAGATCCGCCCGCTGCAGGTTCTCCACCAGGGCCAGCTCCAGCATCTGCTGGGGGGCCACCTCCCGCACCACCACCGGCACCGTCGTCAAGCCGGCCCGTCGGGCGGCCCGCCATCGGCGCTCCCCGGCGATCAGGGTGTAGCGCGGCGGGTCCGCCTGGGTCTGGGTGACGATCAGGGGTTGCAGAAGGCCGTGCTCCCGGATGGACTGGGCCAGCTCCTCCAGCTCCGCCTCGTCGATCTGCCGGCGGGGCTGGTGGGGGTTGGGCTCGATGGCCTCGATGGGGACCTCCAGGAGGCCTGCGGCCTCGCCGGCCGGCAGCAGGGCCTCCAGGCCTTTCCCCAATCCGAATTTACGCCCCATACGCGCCTCCTTCCAGCGAAGGGACCGGCAGGCCATCCCCCTGCAGCAGCTCCCGGGCCAGGGCCGCATAGGCGAGGGCGCCCGGGGAGTTCGGCGCGTAGGCGAGGATCGGGAGGCCGTAGCTGGGCGCCTCCGCGAGGCGCACGCTGCGGGGGATCACCGTCCGAAACACCCGCCCCGGGAAATGATGCCGCACCTCCTCCACCACCTGCTGGGCCAGCCGCGAGCGGGCGTCGAACATGGTCAGCAGGAAGCCCCGCACATGCAGATGGGGGTTGAACCGCTGGCGCACCCGCGTCATCGTCTGAAGCAGGCGGGAAAGCCCTTCCAGGGCCAGATACTCGCATTGCACCGGGACGATCAAGGCGTCCGCTGCCACCATGGCGTTGAGGGTCAGCAGGCCGAGGCTGGGAGGACAATCGATCAGCACGTAATCGTAAGCGGAGCGGACCTCCTCCAGGGCCCGGCGGAGGCGGAACTCCCGTTCCGGGGCCGAAACCAGCTCCACTTCCGCGCCGGCCAGATCCACGGCGGCCGGGGCCAGATGCAGGCCCTCCCAGCGCGTGGGCAGAATCCGCTCCGGGAGGGGCGCGCCGTCCACAAGCGCCTCATAGACGGAGCGCGGGAGGGCGGAACGATCGATCCCCAGGCTGGCCGTCGCGTTGCCCTGGGGGTCCAGGTCGACCAGCAGCACTGAGCGCCCGACGGCTGCCAGACACGCCGCCAGGTTCACCGCCGAGGTCGTCTTGCCCACCCCTCCCTTTTGATTGGCGAAGGCGTAAACCGGCATCGCTCGGCGCTCCCTCGCCCGGGATCAGAAGGCCATCTCCCGCCGGATGGCCGCGATCTCCTCCGGCCGGGGAGTGCCCTCCAGGCCCGGCCGGGTCACCGAAAGGGCCGCCACTCGCGCGGCATACCGGGCCGCCGCCAGGGGGTCCCGCGTCTCCCAGAGCCGGATGAAGAAAGCCGCGGCGAAGACATCCCCCGCGCCGGTGGGATCCACCTCCTCCACCGGATACGCCGGGATCGGATAGGAAATGCCGTCCAGGAAAAGGGTAGCGCCCCGGGCCGCCTGAGTGACCACCAGGATGCGCGTCTGACGCGCCCAGCGACGGGCCGTCTCCCAGTCCCCCTGGATGTCCTCCTCGCTGAAGACCACCGCATCGGCGCGGGGGAGGATCCACTCCGCTTCCCGCCAGGGCTGGGGATAGACCTGGCCCTGGGCATCCCAGGCGCGCATCCAGCCCTGCGGAGTGACCCCGCGCAGCGCGCCTTCAAAGGCCTCCAGCAGGGAGGGATCCACCTCGCCGGCGATGGGGCCCAAATGGACCACCCGGGGTCGGCGCCATTCCAGGGGGATCGCGGCCGGGAGCAGCCGCTCGGCGACGCCGTGCACGCGCTGTCGGCGGCCCTCCGGGGTATACACGTTCTCGAACTCGGTGGTCCGCTCCGCCGGCAGGTTCAGGAGATATGCCCCATCCAGCGCCGGCCGGGGATCCCAGTCCGGGCCGGTGCTGGTGATCACCCCTACCCGCCAGCCGTGGGCCAGGGCCGTCCGCCCCGCGTAGGCCGCTGTCCCGCCGAACATCGGGCCGGCCGGCGTCCGATCCCGAGAGACGTGGCCGATGATTATGTATTGCGGTAAATTAGAGGCGGAGGACTCGCCCATGGGACGGACCCCTCGCAACGGGATCACGCTGATGGAGTATGCGCGCGAATGGCTCGCTTTGCAAGAGCCCGCGCTGCGCCTGAACACGTTCGATCAATATTCGCGGTTGCTTCACGGATACATCCTCCCCCACTTCGGCGGCGCGCCGATCGCGGCGATCCGCCCCGGCGAGATCGCCCACTGGGTCGCGGCGATCATCCAGAGCGGAAAGTCGCCGCGGACGGCGCTGCTTTGCTTCCGGTTGCTTCACAAGATCCTGAACGACGCGGTGGAGGACGGCCTGATCCGCGCGAATCCCGCGCGGCGGGTGCGCCCGCCGAAGCCGCCGCAGAAGGAACTCAACCCCTGGGGGCCGGATGAAGTCGCAACGCTGATCCAGGGCGCGCGGCGCTGGAACCAGCCCTACGGCGCGCTGTTCATCCTGCTGATCGGGACGGGCCTGCGGGTCGGCGAGGCCCTGGCCCTCCGATGGCGGGACGTGGATCTGGTCCGCCGCGTCGTTCACGTCCGCCGGACGGTGACGCTTCTCAAGGGCCGCATCTACTTCCATGAGCCCAAGACGCGGCACGGGATCCGGGACGTCGCCCTTCCCGAGTTTGCGGCGCAGGCGCTGGAGGATCTCCAGGCGCTCCGCCCGCCGCGCAGCCCGGACGACCTGATTTTCGTGAACGCCGCCGGAAGGCTCCCCACCCGGGCCAACATCCGGTCCTCCCTTCTCCGCCTGCTGCGCCGGTTAAGGCTCCCCGCGGTTCGGGTCCATGATTTCCGTGACTTCCATGCCTCGATTCTGTTCCGTCAGGGCGTGGATCCGAAAACCGTGCAGCGGCGGATGGGCCACCACAGCGCGGCTTTCACGCTGGATTTCTACGCGCGTCTCTTTCCGGACAGCGACGCGGCCGCCGCCCACGCGGTAGATCGGTTCATAGCGAAAGGATAAACCGCGCCAGGCGGATCCCGCTTCCCGCGGTATCGGGCGTGGGACGGCCGTTCGGGCCTCTTCGGGATCGACGCGCGCCTGAGGAGCGCCCGAACGGCGTCCATCCGGCGCGGACGTAAACCGCTCCGGACGTCCCGGGCAGCGCATACGTCACAACGAATCCTCGAAATCCGCGCTTTCGCAGAACGCGCGCGACCTTGCGGAGGAAAGTCGCGGCGCTCCTTCGCGCATGCGGCGAAATCGCGAGGCGCGATAATTCCAGCGCCACGGGAATCCGCGTCCATCGCGCCCGCGGATGCGCGAAAAGCGCCACGAACGAGAGTTCGCCGTCCTCGTATCCGCCCAATGCGAGGATCATCCCGCGCAGCGCCCCGCGCGTCTTCATCGGATGATGCGCGTCGATGAAGGCGCGCGCGACTTCGCGATCGATCTCAACAACGCTAAGCATCCTCTTCGCGATAATATGCGCGCCAGAAGCCGCGCCCGCGCGTCATCTCGAGCCAGAAACGCAGCTCATCGAACTCCGGATGACCGGGCCGAAAAATGCGCGGCCATGCGGCGAGGACGCGCTCGCTGGGCCAGCGATCGGAATGCAGCGCCAGGTGCATCAGGCCGGCGACCGCTTCGCAGAACTCGATGGATAACTTCCTGATCTTATTCACGCGGGCCTGGAGCGGTTTGAGGATCTCCAGCGCTTCCGCCTCGCTTTCCGCGTCCACGGCGCGGCGGAGTTCGCGCAAAATCGCTTCTTCTTCCGGGCTCATGGGAGTTCCCCCTCCGCAGCAGGATGATCCAGAAGATCCAGGGCGCGGCGGATCTTCTCCCGCAGGACCGGGTCGCGCATCTTGCCGCGCTGGGTCAGGATCAGTTCGACCTGGGCGCGGCGCTCGCGCGGGGAGAAGCGGGCCAGACGCGAAAACCACTCGATGGGATCGATGCCCGCGGTCTCCCGCAGGAACTTCATCGCCAGCCATGCCCGGTTGTATTCCTCTTTGCGGGGGGCGCGGACGTTGGCCCAGTCCGCCGGCGCCTGGAGTTTCTTGAGGACGTAGGGCAGCAGCGCCCGCGAGACGTCCTCCGCCAGGCCTTCTTCCCACCAGCGGGCGGTCCGGTATCCCTGGCGGTTGGTAAACGTGTGCAGCAGTTCATGAAGCAGAATCAGCGTGGGCTCCCCCCGACGGTTGGGATTGGCCCTCCAGCCGGCCATTCTCCCAATGTCGATCGCGATGACGCACGTCACCACCTTGGCACCGATGGCAAACTCCGGCATGTCCGTGAGCTCCTCGAGTTCGCCGCTCCACTCCGATCGCATCGGGAACAGGGGCTCTATGACGCGGAGGATTGCCTGGGTCTCTCGCTTAAACAGGTCGAGGACCTCGCGCTTCTCCGCGTCGTTGAGATCGCGCCCCTCCATCGCGGGCCGGGTAAAGATCCGGAAGAACTCCGCCGGATCTGCCAGATGCGGGCCTAATCGAGCCCAATTGCCGTGCCGTTTCTGATCATGCGGTTTGCCTCCGGGGTAGTGTTTGGCGACCGTCGACGTCGACGCGGCGCGATTCGCGCGGAAACGTCGGACCTTCCCCAGGATCAAGAGCGCATTCCATAACGTTTCTCGATCCTGCGCGCGATCGCGAACCCGCGTTGCGCGCCGCTCGATCTCGTTCAGCAGCGCATCGAGCGCATTCTCATCCGTGCATTGATCGATGCGCTGAAGCGCGTCCCGAAGGTCAATTAACTCGCGCTCGAGCTCGACGCGCGCCAGCGTCGCCTGCATCTTGGCCAACTGCTGCTCCGCGCGCTCGATGCGGTCGAAAACTTCGCGCGCGCGATGGAAAACCTGCTCCAGGCGCGCGAAATTGCGGTCCTGGAGGATCGCGCCGATTCGCTCGCGCGCCTCGCGAAGCGCGTTCCGCGCCGCGTCCGGATCCTCGCGCCACACGCGTTCCGCGCGGTCAATTAGCGACGCCGCGCCGATGATCTCCATCCCTGCGGCGATAACGAGATCTCTTTCGGTGATGGGCTCGGTCATCCCGCGCTCTCCTTTCCGTCGGTGATCAGGACCCAGTTCTCTTCGGGAAGCGCCCACCAGGTCCGCCCTTCAATCCTCATCCGGACGCCGAACTCCCGGATCCGCCATGCCGGCGCCACGAGCCATCCGCCGCGCGCCCGGACGCGGATGAGGATCGGGCCGGCGATGGCGCGCTGGATTTGATCCTCCGGGACGGCGATCATGTCCCCGATGAAGCGGACCTTTCGGGCGCGGATCCCCGGATAAAGGCGCTCCTGTTCCATCGGCGTCCCCCTATGGCTTATGGCGGTATTCGTGAAGCAACGCGCCCGGCAGGAACCGCAGCACGTCCTCCGCCTCGCGCCGGAAAATGTCCTCGATGTGCGCCACGACGTCGTGGATCTCCCACGTGTATTCCCCGAAGCGGCGCTTTGCGATCACCCAGTCCTCGAACGTCGCGCGGATGCGGTCTCGAAGCGCGCGGACCGCTTCCTGGACGTCCTCCAGGTCCTCCTTCAGCGTCGCATTCACGTCGCTGCCCGTCGCCATCCGCCGCGGATGAAGCGGGATCCGTTCGCGCAGCCGCCGCTCCCGCTCCTCCTCGATGCGCGTCTGCAGGGCCAGGAGCTCCGCGTTGAGCGCGCGCATCTCCGCTTCGGCCTCTTCCAGATCCACGCGAATGCGGGCCGCAGCGCGGGAAGAGCCCGCGGCGTCCAGGCGCTCCTGGAGTTCGCGAACGCGGTCCGCCGCGGCCTGGTAGCGCGCCAAAGTGTCATTCATCTTCTTCATCAGATCGATCATCGGATCCGTCATTCTCCACCTCCATAAACGCGGATATCAGATCGCGCGCGGCGATGGGAACCTCCACGCGGGCCGCGCGGTGCGCATCGCCAGGCCGCCCGCAGGGAATCGCGAACTCGACGCCGTCGGCGGTCACGAGCGAAATGCAGCATGGAATTGTTCCGTCTGCGGCATATTCCGCTTGAAACGCGGTCCGGATCGAGCGCTCGAGCGAATCCCATAAAATTCGCGCGTCCGGCCCTTTCGCGCGCAAGCGGATGACGCGCGGAAAATGCGCGTCGCGATCGCAGCGCCACGCATGGACCAGCGTGTTGTCCGCCGCGCGAACTTCAACGCATGAACAGCGCAAAATGCGCTCCGCCTCTCGAATCACCTGCTTCATGACCCGCCTCCTGTTCGTTCTCGCAATGCCGCTTCGATCCGCGCGATCCGCTCCTCCAGGGACGCCAATTCCGCCAGGCGCGCTTGCGCCTCCGCGAGGCGGCGGACGGCGGATGGGAGAAGGCGCGGAGGAATCTCGCCCGCTTCCAGCGCCGCCGAAAGACGCTTCACCGCGCCTTCGAGGGTCGCGGCGACCTGGGATTCGAGCTCCGCGAATCGCGCGCGGCGAAGCGCTTCGAGTTCCTCGCGAACATCGGGACGTCCTAAGATGCGCCACACTTGCGACGTGGAAAGGCCGACCTCATCGGCGATCTCCCTCAACTTCATGCCCGAAAGGCGCATCTGTATCATCGCGATCTCGCGCTCGGTTAATTCGGTCATCTCCACAACATCCCCCCAAGTCGAAGGATCTCCCACTGCCCGGGTGGGGCGGATCTTTGGCCAATGAGCCAGGCAATGGCATCATCCAGGTCCCCCGGGCCCCATAAACACACCCACACAGCGTTGTTCAATGATGCGGCGGACTTGAGCAGGTTCAGCCAGTTCACCTGGGATAGTCGGAGACGGCCCCGCGGGCCTTTCAACTCGACAAAAGCGATCCCCCGCTGAGGGTGAACCAGCACCAGGTCGGGGAAGCCGGGGGCGGAGCGGATCGAGATCCAGGGATGGAAACACGCCCACCCCCCGGCCTGGGCCGCTTCTCGGATGGCCATCAGAAAGTCGTTCTCCGTTACCGGGATCCGCATCCTACGCCTCCCACATATCAGGATTCTCCCCGTCCGGGCTAAAACCCATCTGGGTGAACTCGCCGCGAAGGCGACAGCCGCGGTAGGCCCGTCCCGCGCGGGTGTGCTGCTTCCGGAACCCGGCCCGCTGGAGCGCCAGGGCCAGCGTAGTCGGAGAGGGCGCGCCCTCATCCGCGAAGAACTGCTGAGCCGCCCGCTGGATCTCGGCGAACGGCGTGGCCGCCCGGGGGTCCCGCTCCAGGCAGGTAGCAATGAACCGATAGAGCGGGTCATCCAGGCGAAGATCGCGCGTGGCCGCGCGCACGGTCTCCGGCGGTCGGAGTCCGCCCTCCAGGTATTCCCGGGCGCCGTCCACCAGCATCCTCAGGATCCCCGGGGCCTCCGGAAGCAGTTCCCGCTCGTAATGAGGGATCTTCTTGTCCTCTGGAACCTGGTATACGAATGGAACCAGCAGCATCCGGTCCCACAGGGCATGATCGAGCCCATCGAGGGCCGGACGGTGATTGGTGAGTATGATGGGCGTGAACTCCGGACAAAATTCGAAGGGCCGCCCATAGAGGGGTCGGACGGCGAGCACATCGTTGCCCGTCAGGGCCTTGATCGTAGCGGCGGAAAACCGAACCTCTTTGGGGGGCTCCGTAATCATAGCGATCCGGCGGCCCACCATCGCCGCCAGATACGGGGAAGCCCGCCCGGGCTCAACATTCCGCTCCTCTACGATCTCCGCCCAGGGGATGCTGCCAACATAGTCGCCCAGCACCGCCTTCAGCGTCTTGAGCAGGGTGGACTTGCCGTTGCGCCCGTCGCCCCAAAACACAACAAACACCCGCTCCGGATTGCCGCCCAGAATCATCATCCCGAACAGGCGGAGAATGAAGGAGATTAGGTCTGCATCACCCAGGAAGATCTCCCGAAGGAAAGCCTCGAACCTGGGCGCCCGGGCCTCCGGGTCGAACTGCACCGGAGCCTGGACGGTGATCAGCCGCTCCGGATCATGGGGGAGCAGGGATCCGGTCCGCAGGTCCACAAGGCCATTCGCGGCGTTCAGGAGGCCCTCGCCCCGGTTCAACCGGTCCGGGTCCGCAATGAGCAGGCCCCGAAGGTCCCCGATGAACTCGCGGCGGCGATATCCGCCCGCAACCTCCCGAACCAGATCCCGGAGCCGCTCCTTGCGGGCCTCATCCTTCTCTGCCTCGGCGGCGGCCTCGTAGAAATCCCGGAGGGCCGCGCCAACCTCAACTCGCAGCTCGCTCTCCTCCGCCGGGCGCCATACGCCGTTCCGATACCGGAACCAGCCCATCCCACGGACGTAGCGCCAGCACGGGCGCAGGAGGCTCGCCGCGATGCGCGCGTGATCCAGGTCGCCAAGGATCTTCTCCGGATCAACCGGCGGGTATCGTTCCATCCCGAAAGCGATCCGGCGGAGCTCTTCATCCGGAAGTTTCGGGCGACAGTATTGTTCGTTGATGGGAACTATCGCCGCATAGATCGCGTCGCCGGGAAGGCCCTGAGCGCGGAGAGATCCCGCGATGCGGGCAAGTTCAGTGTTCCGCATCCCTTCGGGGATCACAAACTGGATGCCAGCGATCTCGATGCGGCGCGCGGGCCGATAACGGAGCAGCGCCAGCGGAGCAGGGGCAAGATCCCCGTCGGAGAGAATCTCATACAAACGGCCTGAAGGATGCAATGAGGGCGGAGCAATCACGTAAGCCCCGTCGCCTTTCAATTCCAGGCCGGGAAGCAGGTCGGGGATCGAGCGGACCTCTCCCGTCCAGTCCTCGGGGACGCGGAAGTATAGGTGAAGCCCGCCGCCGCCCGTTCGCACCGTGTAGGTCGCCGGAAGCGGGCCGATCTCCCGTTCCAGGCGGTTCAGGGATTCCACGCCGCCGTTACGGGGATCCACGTCCAGAACCACAAGATCGCTGGCGCGCCCGGTCGCAATGCCGACGTTGAACTCGCGAACGCCGGCGGCGTCGAGAGCGGCGATCAGGCGCTCCGCGTCCAGCGTCGCGGAATAAACTCCGCGCGGAGCGAGGAAACCCAGCGGGGCCTTGCTCGCGTATTCGCAAGGAAGAACCCGCCAGCCGCGCGCGGTATAGGCGCGGATGGCCTCACGAGGATCACTGATCCGCATCATGGGCCGCGCCCTCCGGAGTAATGTCAAAAGCGCGATAGATTCGCCGCCCGTTCCCGACGCCCACGGCGCGAATGATCCCCGCGCGCTCCAGGTTCCTGCGAATAACGGTCCAGTAGGAATAGGAAACACCAGCCGCCTGGATCAGGTCCTTTACCCGCATCCCCTCCGGGGGGATGATCAGGGCCAGCCAGATCCACTTCCGCGCCCGGCGGTCCAACTTGTGCACATCCAGCATCGGGCACCTCCAATAGGATATTCTGCGTCCATTATAGCACGGAGCACCAATCTTGTCAAGAAGTAGATGGAAGAAAAACGCATCAAATACACCTTATTAGTTATTAATTAATGAGCAAACATACGTAACGGGAGGAGATCCGGCGGAACTTCCCCCGGGCGGGCCGCCGCCCTCTCCCCCTCCCGTGAAGGGTGTGAAGAGTGTGAAGGCTTTTCCAGAAAAAGTCCTGTAGGCCTCGCGGAGGGGGTTATAGGGATTTTTCCGGAAAGTCCTTCACACCCTTCACACCCTTCACACCTGGGGGCGCGACGTTCGGGGTTCGGGCCCTCACAGGACTTGACGCGCGGGGCGTCCCATTTTAGAATCGATGTGGCTGCACCCTCCACGAGACGCGTCTTCCGGCGCGGCGCTGGATGCGCGTCTCTCCGACCGATGGTTCTGACGCCATCGTAAGAAACGCGCGGAGTCGATCGATCTCCGCGCGTTTCTTTTTCGCGTTATCGCCATTTTGCCCCAATTCATCGCGCGAATCGCATCGCTTTATCCATCATTCGATGCGATCAACGCGATGAATTGGCCAGGAATGGCGATGAAGAAAAAGAAGAACGCCGCGTCGAGCGCTTTCACGCCCTTCGCGGCGTTCTTCCGCGGCACGCGATCCGGCGAGGGGGCGCTGCGCGGCGCTTCGCCGCCAACGCGCCCATCCCTGTTTCAAACCCGCTTCGAGTTTACCACATCCGCGCCATCGGCGTCAATGGGACCCTCGAAGCCGCGCGGAAATCGGCGCTCTTTCCCGCAGAAACGGGCACTTCCAAACGTCGTTTTCGCGCGATTCGATAGCGCAAGATCGCGAAAGTAGTTTTAAACGCGTTTAAAACGCAAGTCGTTATGGCGCGGATGGGCGGGTCGCGGTCCGGGAGGGGATGTTAAAATTTCCCGAATCCGTTGCGTAAGAAGGCGAAATGCGCAATACTATTCATACATAGCCGATGATCACGTAATCCACAGGGGACATCCTCACTCCTCGGCGGTCCAGCGCATGGCGATCACCACCCGTCGCTCCTCGCCCTCCCCGATGCTGTAAGTGGTCACCCGCGGGTGATCCTTCAGGGCCATGTGGATCACCCGGCGCTCGGCGGCCGGCATGGGCTCCAGCTCGACGGGGCGGCCGGTGGCCATCACCTGTTCGGCCTTCTTCATGGCCAGGCGCCGGAGGGCCTCCGCCCGCTTCGCCCGGTAGCCGTTGATGTCCACGATTAGGGGGACGAACGCCCCGAGGCGCCGGGCCACGATGGCCCGCACCAGGGTCTGGAAGGCATAGAGGGTGCGACCGTGGTGACCGATGAGGCGCCCGACCGTAGGGCCCTCGATCCGCGCCACCCAGATGGTGGAGGGCTCGGAACCCTCCTCTGCTCCCTCCACCGGCTCCTGGGCGATGGAGAGCCGGGCCGACATCCCCAGGGACCCCAGAAGGCCATGGATGGCCTCCGCGATCGCTTCCTCGACCTGCTCCGGAGCCGGGAGCGGAGGGGGAGTCTCCGGCGGGCGGCGCACGATCAGACGCACCCGGGCCTCCCGTGCCCCCAGGCCCAGGAAGCCCGGGCTCCCGGGATCCAGCACCTCGATTTCCACCGCCTCCCGGGGGACCCCCAGCCGGGCCAGCCCGGCCTGGATGGCCGCCTCGATGGTCGGGCCGCTGACGATGAGCTCCGGAGACGATCCGAGATCTGTCATCAATCGCTCACCTCTTCGTGGAGATCCGGAACGGTGATCAGGAAGGCGAGAACCGTCCCCCGGTCTTCTCTCACTTCGCGCTCCGGGCCTTGCGGCGCGGGCGGGCAGGCGGCGCTGGCGTGGCAGGTCCCGAAGATGACGAGGAGGAAGAGGAAGGAGTAACCGGAGCCCGGCCCAGGGCCAGGCGGCGGGCCAGCGCCCCTCGCCAGTCCCGCGCGACCAGGGCGAACTGGACCACCGAGATCAGGTTGGTGACGATGAAGTAGATGCTCAACCCCACCGCCAGGTTGTAGCTGATCCACCCGAAGAAGAGCGGCATATACAGGTTCATCAGCTGGGTGGTCATCCGCGTTTGGGGATCGGTGCTCGGCGGGGTCATCACCTTCTGGGACCACCACGTCGTGAGGATCACCAGGAGGGTCATGAGCGGCAGCGGGATCAGGATCCCGCCCACCGGGATGAAGATCCGCTCCGGCCGCCCCAGGTCCCAGAGCAGGAACTGGCTCTGGATGGGGAGGAGGGTGGCCAGGGCGGGGAACCCGTTGAACCGGTAGAGCAGTTTGGCCAGGTCGATGACCGCGATGGGGTTGAGGGCCAGGACGTGGATGATGGCCTGGTAGACGGCGATCAGGATGGGAAACTGGAGCAAGAGGGGAAGACAGCCGCCCAAGGGGTTGACCCCCGCTTCCTTGTAGAGCTTCATCTGCTCCTGGGCCAGCTTCTCCCGATCCTTCCCGTATTTCTTCTGAAGCTCCTGCAGGCGGGGCTGGAGCTCCTGCATCTTCTTCATTGCCTGCTGCTGCTTGGCCATCAGCGGATAGAGCAGCAGGCGGATGAGCACCGTCAGGGCCACGATGGCCAGGACGAAGCTCCGCCCCAACAGGGCGTAGAGCACCAGCAACAGGTTGACCAGCGGCTGAAAGAACAGCAGGTTCGTGATCAACGTGATCGGATTCATCCGGCCTCCTTACCGGCTATCCCGAAGGGCCCGGCTCCCCTCAGCGGGCCAGCTTCCAGGCCTCGCGGAGATCCGGGTGGAAGGCCACCACGCGGAACGGACCGCCGGTGGGAGCCACCACGATCCGATCCGCCGCCGCCACCGGCGAGGTGAGGAGACGCCCGGGCGCCAGGTTCACGGATTTCACCTTCGTCCCATCCGCCAGATTCAGCATATGGAGCCATCCCGCCTCGTCGGCCACATACACGCGATCCTCGACCACCAGCGGGCGGGCGCGGACCGGGCCGTTGGCCTGGAAGGGCTGGGCCCAGAGGGGCCGTCCCTGGCGATCCAGGGCCCACACCTTCCCGCTCATATCCCCAACGATCAGGCGATCGTCCGCCACCGCGGGCCCATCCCACACCCAGTGGCTGGCCCGGAAGCGCCAGCGCTCCTGCCCGCTTTGCAGGTCCACGGCGTAGAGGTGATCGTCGAAGGCCCCTGCGTAGAGGATCTCCCCGTCCAGGGTCAGGGCGCCCGCGATGGCCCCCCCGGCCTGGAAGGGCGCCGGCCAACGGAGCGCCCCGCTCTCCCGATCCAGGGCCAGCAGCCGATGATCCATCGTCCCCACCACCAGCAGCGTTCCGGAGAGGACGGGCGTGGACCAGATCCGCGCGGCCCCCCGTCCGGCCTCGGGCAGGCGCGTCCGCCAGCGCGGTTGTCCGGTCTCCGGATCCAGGACGATCACCCAGCCGTCCCCCGTGCCGACGAAGACCTGTGTCCCATCGGAGATCAGGCCGGCGAAGATGGGGCCCAGGGGCGGCTGTTCCGCCGGCGGATAGACCCATTGCAGGGCCCCGCTCTCCCGATCCAGCCCGCACAGGCGGCTCTCCCCCGTGCCCGGGTTCTCCGCGGCGATGACGACCCGCTCCGCCACGACCGCAGGGGCCGCGTGGTAAACCCCGCCGCAGGCGCCCGCGTTCCCGTTCTTCGGAGGGAACCGCCAGCGCTCCTGACCGGACTGCGGATCCACCGCCAGCACGTGATCGAGATCCGCAACGTAAAGGGTCTGATCCCCCACCTGCATCCCCGGCCAGTTCGGGGGCGCGCCGCTGCAGGCGGCCAGCACCACCCCCGTCAGCATTCCCAATCCCTTCAGAATGTTCCGCAATGACATCCGCAACGGTGCCACCTCCGGAAACCCGGTCCTTCCAGGACCGGGCCGAGATGCAAGACCGGAGCTTCGAAGACCTTTGTGCCGATTTTCAATCGGCCTCTACAGGCGCTTGCGCGCCGGGCGTCGGCCTCCGCCGACGCAAGCGACACTCCCCGGTCGGCGCAGGCCGACCGTTGGCCGAAGGCCTTCACGCCGATTGAAATCGGCCTTCCCAGGCGCGATGCGCCAGGCGTCGGCCTTCGCCGACGCAAGCGATGCTCCTCGGTCGGCGCAGGCCGGCCGTTGGCCGAAGGCCTTCACGCCGATTGAAATCGGCCTTCTCAGGCGCTTGCGCGCCTTGCGTCGGCCTCCGCCGACGCAAGGAACGTTTTTCGGTCGGCGCAGGCCGACCGTTGGCCGAAGGCCTCAGGAGGCCGAATTCATTCGGCGCACCCCGCGCCGAGCGTCGGCCTTCGCCGACGCGAGGAACGTTCCCCGGTTGGCACAGGCCGACCGTTGGCCGAAGGCCTTCACGCCGATTGAAATCGGCCTTCCCAGGCGCGATGCGCCAGGCGTCGGCCTCCGCCGACGCAAGCGAGGCTCCCCGGTCGGCACAGGCCGACCGTCGGCCGAAGGCCTCTCCAGGTCGAATTCATTCGACGCTCAAGGCCGACCGTTGGCCGAAGGCCTCATCCGGTCGAATTCATTCGACACACAGGCCGACCGTCGGCCGCAGGCCTCCCCAGGTCGAATTCATCCGACGCGCCCGGGCGCCCCTGCTCCCCTATGGGACCGGGTCGTAACCGCCGGGATGAAGCGGATGGCAACGGGCGATCCGTTTAAGGCCCAGCCATCCTCCACGGAGCAATCCGTAGCGAGCGATGGCCTCATAGGTGTATTGAGAGCAGCTCGGATAAAACCGGCAGCTGGGAGGCAGGAGCGGAGAGATCCACCGCTGATACAGGCGGATCAACCCCATCGCCGCCCGCGCCGGGAGATCCTTTCCCTTCCCCATCCCCTCACCTCGCTTCCTCAGAGGACACCTCCCCGGGCCCTTCCCGCGAAGCCACCAGCAACCCCAGCCGGCGGAGCGCCTCGCACAGCGCCGCCTCCGCATCCTGCCGCTTGCGCTCCGGGAGATCCGGCCGGGCGATGAGCACCAGATCCCAGCCCGGCCGGATCTCATGGAGATGCAGACGGGCGGCCTCGCGGAGCAGGCGCTTGGCCCGGTTCCGGCGAACCGCCTTGCCGAGGGCGCGTCGCCCCGCGATCACCGCCACGCGGGTGACCCCCAGGTCGTTCGGGGCGGCGATCAGCTTCAGCAGCGGTGTGGACCAGGATCGCCCTTCCCGCAGAACCCGCTCGATGGCTTTGCGATGACGCAACCGGACCAGCGAGGCCACAGCGACCGGGGAGATCAATCCTTACGGCCGGAGGGGCCGCGATACTTCCCTTTCCAGTTGATGCGCTTGGCCCCCTCGTATTGGGGGGTCAGCCGCCACCGGCCCTTCAGCCGCCGCGCCTTCAAGACCCGCCGCCCGCCCTTGGTGCGCATGCGGGCCAGGAACCCATGCACCTTCAAGCGCTTCCGCCGCTTGGGCTGATAGGTCCGCTTGGGCATCTCGTCGGAACCTCCGCGCGAAGGCTGGAAAGCAACGCAAGGGATAATTATAACCGAAGCCGCCGCTCCGGCCAGGCCCGGGGATCCGCCAGCGGCCGCTTCCCTAATTCTACTTCGATCTTGCGAGGGCCGGCGGATCTTCTTATACTCCACAAATAACCCTGAAGCAGGGGCCTGAAAACGCCTCGCTTCGGAGAAGCAACGAGGGCGCAGGATCCGGAGTGAACTCGGAAGGGAGGGGACGATGTCGGTGGATGGGCGTTTGCCGCGGATGGCCTTCATCGGCAGCGGGGTGATGGCCGAGGCAATGATCCGCGGGCTGTTGCGGGACAACCTGATCGACCCCCAGGACATCATCGCCAGCGGGCCGCGGCCGGAGCGGGGGCAGGAGCTCCGGAGCCGCTATGGGGTGCGCGCCACCGTGCACAACCCGGAGGCGGCCGCCGAGGCGGAGATCGTGGTCCTCTCCGTCAAGCCCCAGGTGATCCCCCGCGTGCTCCCGGAGCTGCGCGGCCACATCCGCCCGCAGGCCCTCGTCTTCTCCATCGCCGCCGGCGTGCGCATCGCCACCCTGCGGGAAGGCCTGGGGGTCTCCGCCATCATCCGGGCGATGCCCAACACCCCTGCCCAAATCGGCCAGGGGATCACCGTGTGGACGGCCACGGAAGAGGTGACCCCGCGCCAGCGGGAGCAGGCGATCCTGCTCATGCGGGCGATGGGCGAGGAAGTCTACGTGGACGACGAGCGCTATCTGGATATGGCCACCGCCCTGACCGGGACCGGGCCCGCCTACGTGTTCCTGTTCATGGAGGCCATGGTGGACGCCGGGGTGCATCTGGGTTTCTCCCGGCGGGTGGCCGAGCAGCTGGTGTATCAGACCGTCATCGGCTCCGCCCTCTACGCCCGCCAGTCCGGTTTGCACCTGGCGGCGTTGCGCAACCAGGTCACCTCGCCGGGAGGCACCACAGCGGAGGCGCTGTATCACCTGGAGAAGGGTGGCTTCCGCACGGTGATCTCCCGCGCCATCTGGGCGGCTTACGTGCGTTCGCGGCAGCTGGGCCGGGGGGCCGCCGATGAAGTCGAGCGGCTGGAGCGTTGAACGGCCGCTCCGGATCGCGGTGGTGGGGAGCAGCGAGGCCACGCCCCAGGAGGAAGCCTGGGCGTACACCGTGGGGCGCCGGCTGGCCGAGGCCGGCGCGGTGGTGATCTGCGGCGGCCGCGGCGGGGTGATGGAGGCCGTCTGCCGGGGCGCCGTGGAGGCCGGCGGGCTCACCGTCGGGATCCTCCCCGGGAGCGATCCCGCGGAGGCCAACCCTTACGTGCGCCTCCCCCTGCCCACCGGGCTGGGCGAGGCGCGCAACGCCCTGGTCGTGCGGGCCGCGGAGGCCGTGATCGCCATCGGGGGGGAGTTCGGCACCCTCTCCGAGATCGCCCTGGCCCTCAAATGGGGCATCCCGGTCATCGGCCTGGGGACATGGACGCTGCACCGGCCGGGGATCACCGTCCCGATGGAGACGGTCTCCTCGCCGGAGGAGGCCGTCGCGCGCGCCCTCGCCCGGGCCCGGGCGCGCCACGCTCCGGCATCCTGAAGCGGGGGCCGCCGGCGCGCGCCTCGGCCAACGGAACGACACAACCCCAACGGAGGGTCCTGCTGCGTGCTGCTGGCCATCGGCGATGTCACGGTGGATCTCTACCTGGCCCTCCCCCGCCTCCCGAAGCCCGGAGAGGATCTGCACGCCGCCCGGATGATCCTGCGGGCTGGGGGATCCGCAGCCAACACCGCCGCGGTGGCCGCCCAGCTGGGGCTCCCGGCTCGCTTGATCGGCGCGATCGGTCAGGATCCCCTGGGAGAGTGGGTGGCGGAGGAGCTGCGCGCCAGCGGCGTGGGGACGGATCTCCTTCAGCGCTGTCCCGAAGCGCCGACTTCTACCGTCATCGTCCTGGTGACGCCGGAAGGGGAGCGGACGATGCTCTCCCACCGGGGGGCCAGCCGGCTTGCCCGCCTTCCGGAGCTCTCCCTTCCGGCGGCGGGCTTCGTCCATCTTTCCGGCTATGCCCTCCTGGAGGAGAGCCCGCTCCGCCGCGCAGCGCTGACCCTGGTGCAGCAAGCCGCGGCCGCAGGCCTGCGGTGCGCCCTGGATCCCGGGCTGCCGGCGTGCCGGATGGCTCCCCAGGCCGTGCGGAAGGCCCTCCGGGAGGTGGAGATCCTGCTCCTGAACGAGGCGGAGGCGGACCTCTTGTTCGGGCCGGATCCCCGCTCCGGCCTCCAGGAGGCCCCGCGGCTGCGCTGGATCGTCCTCAAACAGGGCGAACGGGGATGCCGCTTGCTGGGGCGGGCGGGCGAGGAGCAGACCGTGCCGGCCTTCCGGGTTCCCGTGCGGGACACCACCGGCGCCGGGGATGCCTTCAACGCCGGCTTCCTGTTCGGCCTGGCCCGAGGCGCCTCCCCGGTGACAGCCGCCCTGCTGGGCAACGCCGCCGGGGCCCTGGCCTGCACCGCCTGGGGCGTGATCGGGTCTTTCCCCGGCCGGGGGGCGCTGGAGCGACTGCTCCAGGAGGCCTCCCAAGACCCTGTCTGGGCCCCATGGCGCGCGCTCCTTGAAGAGGCCCAGACCTGCCTGGCCGAGGCCCGGATCGCCGGCAAGGGCTGAACCCTGTCATCCTGATGGAGCACATGCGTGATGTCCGAGAAGCCCGCTCAGATCCTGGTGGTGGAAGACGACTCCGCCCTGCGGGAGCTGCTCGTCACCATTCTGCGAAAAGCCGGCTACGAGGTGGCGGCCCTCGAGGACGGCCCGGCCGCCCTGGAGTGGATCCGGGGCCGGCAGCCGGACCTCATCCTTCTTGACGTCATGCTGCCCGGCCTGGACGGCTTTGAAGTATGCCGCCGGGTGAGGGAGCTCTGGCATCTGCGCACTGTCCCCGTGCTGATGCTCACCGCCCTGGGACGCATCGAGGACAAGCTGCGAGGGATCCAGGCGGGCGCGGACGATTATCTCACCAAGCCCGTGGCCATCCCCGAGCTCCTGGCTCGGGTGGAGATGCATCTGCGCCGCTCCCGGCGGGAACGGGTCACCAATCCCCTTTCCGGGCTCCCCGGGAACCCGGAGATCGAGGCGGAGATCATGCGACGCTTCCGCAGCGGGGAGCCTTTCGGGATCGCCTATGTGGATCTAAACGCCTTCAAGGACTTCAACGATCGCTATGGGTTCCGGGAAGGGGATCGGGTGCTCCAGGCCTTCGCCCGGCTGCTGCAGGAAGCCATGGCCGCTTACGGGGATCCCACCCGGGACTTCATCGGCCACATCGGGGGCGACGACTTCGTCCTCCTCACCCGTCCCTACGTCCTCAGCCCGGTCTCCCGGGAGATCCTCGAGAGATTCCCTCAGGCTGTTGGCGCCCCGGAGCTCTCGGTCTCCATCGTCGGCGGCGTCGTGGATCCCAAGCAGGGGCCGGATCTGGAACGATTGATCCGCCACCTGGCCGCCCTCAAACGCCAGGCCAAACGGGAGAATCGCCCCCTCCTGCTCTCCGGCAACCTGGGCCTCGAAGCGGAAGAGTAAGAGGAGAAGCTCAGGACCACCGGGAAGGTCCGAAGGTTTCTTGATTGGGGTCTCAATCCGAGGCGCGGCATATCGCTTTAGTGATGAGCCTTTTCCAGCTCCTGAAGCTCATGCTGAAGTGGGAACACCCGATATCGCTCCATGCTCAACAAAAATTCCACCCGGGACAGCCCGGCCAGCTCTGCGGCTCGCCCGGAGGATAGGCGTCCCATTTCATAGAGCCAGGAGTTACGCAGTTGGATTCGTCCTTCTCCCCACGCGGCGGATGGGTTATCATCATGATGGAGGTGGCGACGATGCCGACGGTCTGCCTGCGATTCCGGTTCGAAGAACATCCCAAAATCCGTGCCCTGATGGAGGCCTGCGCCGACATCCAGCGGCAGGCCGTCGACTACGCCCTGGAAAACGGCAAAACCGCCACCTTCACGATCATCCAAGCCCTCTAC
>CACRXA010000031.1_pt1 | contig 24911 bp, 27 predicted proteins | sample 5377051 | NCBI WGS metagenome assembly CACRXA01 (sample SAMEA6061847, study PRJEB28556) | metagenome | reverse complement strand
GGCTCCACCGCGTCGGCCTCGCCCACCCGCACCGTGCCGTTGAGGATGCGAGTGGGCTCCGGGCGCTCGGACCGGATCACCACCTCGCGGGGAGGCGCGAAGCGCCGCTCCAGATCCCGCGCCATGTATTCCGCGTGCACCCCCGCCCACGGCCCCAGGATCTGCATCGCCAGATACCCGGTGGCCAGGGCGAAGGCCGCTGCCCCGGCCAGGAAAGCCCCGGTAAGGCCGCCCGTCAGCAGCCCTCCTGCGATGGCCGCCAGGATGGCCGCATCGAGGCCCAGGAACAGGATGGGCCCCCAGGGCACGCGCGGGGGATGCAGCAGCGGATCACGGATTTCCATCATGTCGGCGCTCCGCCTCTTCCCGCAGACGCTCCCGCCAGATCCGGCGGACCCGCCACCAGGGCACCAGCAGCCGCAGCAGGATGTAGCCGCTGGGCGCCAGCGCCCCGGGGATCCCCAGCGCCACCGCTCCCCAGAACCCGGCCAGCATGTAGCCGATGGACGCCCCGGCCAGGGCGCCCATCCCGGCCAGGAAGGCCACCGGCCCCCAGGGAATCGGAGGCGGGTCCACCAGGGGATCGTAGGGCTTCATCCCCGCCCCTCCAGCATCCGCCCCCAGCGGATCCCCGTGGGATCCGCCAGGCGATGAAGCGTTCCCAGCAACGTGAAGGCGAGCTCCGGGATCGTCAGCCGGTTCGGCGCGGCCCGGATCAGGGCCTCCGCCGCCTGGTGAACGTCCCGGGGGAACAGGACGCCTCCGTCCGACCACCGCCAGGTATCCTGCAGCAGCCGGGCGATGGCCTTCCGATACTCCGGGAGGGGTAGCAATGGAAAAGCGATGGTGACCACCGGACACTCCGTCCGGCGGTAGCCGATGGCCGCCGCCCGTCCCACGGCGGCGATGGGCCAGGCGGTTAGGGGCTCCCCGGCCAGATCGGCCAGGACGGCCTCCAGGGCCGCCTGGTCCAGCGGGAAGAGCCGGATCGGGCGGGGCGGATGCTTTGCCAGGACGGCGCTGCACCAAGCCATGCGCTCCGGGACGGAGGAGCGCAGCAGGATGGCCCGGTGGCCATAGGTGGCCATCTCGCCTTCCGGCCCAGTGGCCAGAGCCTGAAAGACAAGAGCGGTCTGAGTCGCGCTCAGGGCCATCACGGCTCCTTAAATGCGATACAACCGGACGGGGAGCATGTCTTCCAGAAGCTCCCCGCAGGTTTGGCAATACCACGCTCCCTTTTCCTCAGGCGCCTGGGAGCGGGAAACCTCCTTCCACCCCTGCTCCCGCACAGCGCGGGAGGTTTCCGGCTCCGCGGCGCAGCGGTCGCACAAAGCGACCAGGGCGCCGCCGCGGGTGGGATCAACCCAGAAGCGCGCCATAGACCGCCTCCTTTCGGACGAATCGAATCGCCTCCCGCAGCCGGGCCAGGCCTTGCAGAGTCGGCTCCACCGGCGTGGACCACGCCTCCCAGGGGAGATCCTCTGGGACGCGGATCCAGCCTCGATCCCGCAGCCGCTCCAGCGGGGCGTTTCCGAAGGTCTGACGCAGAAAGCGCAGCGCCAGACCGGGATGCCGCGCAATGTAGTGGAGACACTTCGCGTCAGGGAACCTCCGCCCGATGCCCCGGATCTCTTCCCAGGGAGCCTCCACCAGCGGCGCGGGCTCCCGGAAGGAGCCGGAGAGGATCTCCTCCGCCCGCTCCAGGGCGAAGCGCCCGGCCGGAGTGAGGGAGCCGGAGTTGTCCAGGAGGCCTCCGTCCCGAAGGGCGCGCCGCATGGCGGGGGAGGCCTTCTCAAGATCCCGGAGGGCCTCCACGTGGAAAAAGCGAAGCCCGGCGTATCGCCAGAGGATGTCGAGGGTGTCAGGCGTCATGCCGGGGCCTCCGCCATGGGGATCTCGGGGATCAGACGCAACGCCTCGCCGTCCTTCTCCCACCGCCAGAGCCCGGCGGGGTCGGTTTCCACCCGCGCATCCTGGGCGGCGGCGTAGACGCCGGGACGGACTTCCAGTCCCAGGGCGGTCAGGGCGTTTCGGATGATCTCTTCGGCCTTGCGCATGCGCTGCTGAAACCGGTCGCGGCGGCGGGGATCGTCTTCGAGGAAGAAGCGGATATCCCTGCCCAGGGGGAATCGGACCAGGAGGATCTCGTCGCCGTCAGCAAAGGCGGCGTCGAGGAAGAATTCCACCAGGGGCGGCTCCGTTTCGCGCGTGACATGATAGGCCTGCGCCCGAACGGCTCGGGGCTTCGCTCTCCGGATCTCCTTCACAAAGTCCTCCCATGTCAAAAGGCCGACGACCTTTACCATCCCCGCCCTCCTCGTGTGGTATCATGGGAATCCCCGCCCGGCGGGGAAGGGTCCCGCCCTCCGCCTCGCCGGGCCCCGCCGCCGGGACCGCTCCGGCGGCGGTTTTTGTTTGGCAGTTTGGCCCCATTATAGGGCAAGATGTGTATTGTGTCAAGATGTGTATGTCTGACCAAACAAGAGGGCCTCCGTCAGAACACCCTGACGGAGGCCCTCAGGATACGCTCTCCTGTTCCCTCTTCTAAGCCTCCTCGCTGATTCGCGACTCCTCTTCCAGCATCCGTCGCCGCAGAATCGAGCGCATGCGTTTTCCTTTGAAGCCGTGCGGGGACCGGGCGGCCTCTTCGCGATAAATCTCCACCAGGCGGGCCACGTCCTCCTCCATGATCTCGTATGAGCGGCCCCGGCCGCCCGGACGGATGACCCGGATCAGACCCTGGCGGATCCAGCGGGAGATTAGCTGTTGGGATACCCCATACTTCTTTGCGGCTTCCACCTGGGAGATCCCCTTCTTGTCGTTCATGCCGCCGGCTTCCATTCGGGAGATCTCGATGCCCCTGGCTGCTGAGCCATTCGCGTCCTGTGCTGCCCGCACTTCGATCAGGGTCATCGTCTCGAACCGGAAGAGTTTTGCCTTGATTTTACCCGAACGGACGTAGCGGATCAACGTCCGGGGCTGGATCCCCAGGCGCTGCGCCGCCTCCTCGATGGTGATAAGCCGGGCGATCTCCATCTCCGCCTTGCTCCTTCAGGGCTCTCCGGCTTCAGTCCTAATCCTTTATGAAGGACCAATCGATCTCCACCGGATTCCCGTAGGAGATCACCTCGAAGCCGATCTCATACTGCGCGCTTTCCTCTTTTTCTTTCACTTTTCCTTTCAGATTTGCCACCGCCTCATACCTGAGCACGATGTTTCGCTCGAGATCAACGTAGACCTTCTCGACGGAAGATCCATGCAACTTGCTTCCGAAATGGAAGGCGTCCACGCTGGCCTGCCTTTCGTAAACCCGCGCCAGCCTGCCGGAGATGCGAACCATCTTCCTCCAGGGCTTGTATTGCCTTCCCATGTCAACAGTGATGCTATGCAGAACGGTCTCAAAGTAGTCGAATGGCGCTCGGATGCCGTTCACCTCGTCGATCGCCTTAAATAGATTCCGATACCGGATGTAGTTGCTGGGAGCGTATCTCTTGCTCAACGGATCGAGCTCATAATAGACGCCATCTCTCACTGCGTAGATCAGCTCCCCTCCCCCTTGATACGCGACCGGCCCATAATTGGCCTTCACCGTCGCCTTCCAGTTCTTCGGATCACGGTATTCCAGGGTGATGTTCGAGACGTATTCGTTCGAGCTAAAGGAGGCGACAACCCTGGACTGGTAGATCGCCTTAAAGGGCTGAGGGCCTGAGCCCATATCCCGCAGCATCCGGTCGACCTGCTCGACGTGCAGCGGCGCCAGGCTTGGATCATATCCAGACGGAAGCAGCGGCAAGCCCTGGGGGAAGATCAGGGTGGCGAACTCCTGGATGGGCCGGGCATAGGCCACGCCGCTTACGATCAGCAGCGGGATCAGGAGGGCAATGGCCAACATCGCGGCCATGGCGAGCAGGCGAGCCCTGCGGCGCCGCAGCAGAGCCGCTTCCTGATCCAGCGCGACGATCTCCTCCGGACTGGCCACAACCACATGGGACAGATGCCTCGTGAACACCGTGTTCTCGGCGACCTTCTTCTTCTCGGAAGAGAACTCGCGCTTGAATTTGTGAGGCTTCCGGTAGCTCTGCGGGATGACCACCACCCCGACCAGCTTGCCATCGACCAAGCCTTGCCAGTATCGGAAGACGACAGGGGGCTGGCAGTAGAGGTCAGCGGCGTTCTTCAGCTGCTGGTGGGTCAGGGGAGCCTTCATCCCCACGATCTCTCCGCTGTCATCCACGCCGATGAGGAGATAGCTGGTCTTCCCCATCGATCTCATGATGTTCGCAAGGGACATGAGGTCCTTGCAGAACTCGGCCTGCCCCTCCCGGCTGGAGAGATCAACCTCCCGCTTGAACTCGATGGTGGGACCCTCTCCCTGGGCGATCAGCCGCCTGACCAGTCTGGCGTCCATCCCGCGCCCCCCTTGGATCGAGGAGTTGAGAAGGGCTTGACGTCCGCGAGCGGTCCGGCCACCATAGGTTTCGAGTGCCGGGGGCGGGAGTCGAACCCGCACGGCCTTGCGGCCACCTGATTTTGAGTCAGGCGCGTCTTCCTGTTCCGCCACCCCGGCGCGCCGATTTCATTCTACGGGGAGCTCTCCATGGGTGTCAAGATGCGCAGGGCGCCGATCCCCCGGAGCATCCTCTTGTTGACCTTCGGGCTCTGGCTGTATGTGGGCGGCGGCCTCCTCGCCCCCCTGCTGGAGGGAATCCCGCACGTCCTCCGGGTCAGCCCCCCGGTCCGGACCGGCCTCCACACCCTGGCTACCGCCCTCTATGCGCTGTATTCCTTCACCTGCCATCAGCTTCCCCAGCGGTCCTTCTTCCTCTTCGGGGAGCAGCCCGCCTACACGCTGGAGGAGCTCCGGGCTCGGGTGGGATCCGAGCGCCTGCCCGGCGATCCGTGGCCCCGCGCCTTCATCGGAGATCCCTCCGTCGGCTGGAAGACGGCCCTCTGCCAGCGGGATCTGGCCATCTACGGCTCCATGGCCCTGACCGCCACCGCGATGCTCCTCCGCCGGCGCCCCGGACGCCCCCTCCCTCTCTGGGCCTTCCTCACAGTGGGCCTGCTCCCCATCGCCCTGGACGGCGGCTCCCAGCTGCTCTCCTACATCCTGGCGATGATCGGCCCCTTCACCCCCCGCGAGAGCACGCCCCTGCTTCGCCTCCTCACAGGGACCCTGTTCGGAACCACCTTCGTCGGAACCTTCCTCCCGCGCCTCTGGCGGCTGGAGTGGGCCGCCCAGGAGGACGCCTCTTCATCTACTCCGGAAACTCCAGGAACGGATTCGCCGCTCGCTCCTCGCCGATCGTGGTCGGCGGCCCGTGCCCCGGATACACCCGCGTCTCATCGGGAAGGGTGAGCAGCTTCTCCCGGATGCTCCGCATGAGCGTCTCGTAATCCCCACCGGGCAGATCCGTGCGGCCGATGCCCCGGGCGAACAGCACGTCCCCATCCAGGACCACCCCGGCCTGCGCCTCATACAAGGAGATGTGCCCAGGGGTGTGGCCCGGCGTCCACAGCACCTGAAAGCGCAACTTCCCCACTGGCAGGACCTCGCCATCCCGGAGCTCAAGATCCGGCGGCGGGCTGGGCGGAAGGGGGATCGACCACCAGTCCGCTCCGCCTTTCGCCTCAAGCAGGGGGCGGTCCGCCGGATGCAGGGCCAGGGGCGCCCCGGTGGCCTCCACCACTGCGGCGTTCGCCCCGATATGATCCCAATGGGCATGGGTGTTGACCACATACCGCACCCGCAGATCCAGCGCTCGCACCACCGTTAGGATCTGCCGGGCATCCCATCCGGGGTCCACAATCAGCGCCTCCCGGGTCTCCGAGCAGAAGACGATATAACAGTTCGTGGCCAGGGGTCCCAGGGTCAGGATCCGCATCTGCAGCGTGGATGAGGACATTCGCGCCTCCCCGTCGTTCTCAAGGCTCCCCGACCGCGGGCAGCGTGAACACGAACCGCGCGCCCCGGCCGGGTTCGCTGAAGGCCTGAATGCGGCCGCCGTGGGCCTCCACGGCATGGCGCGCGATGGCCAGCCCCAGGCCGCTCCCGCCACCCCCCCGATGCCGATCCCCCCGGTAGAAGCGCTCGAAGATGCGGGGCAGCTCCTCCGGCGGGATGCCCGGCCCGGTGTCGGCCACCTCGATGGCGACCCACTCCCCCTCCGGCCAGGCCCGCACCCGGATCTCACCCCCTGGCGGGGTGAACCGGATGGCATTGTCCAGCAGGTTCCCCAGCGCCCGGCCCGCCCACTCAGGATCCGCCCACACCCGGAGCCCTTCGGGGATCTCCAGCGTCACCTTCAGCCCACGGGCCTGGTAGAGCGGAGCGAAGCGCTCCACCTCGCCCCGGACCCAGGCGCTCACCTCCAGCGCCTCGTAGGCCATCGGCCATTCCCCCGCTTCCAGCCGGGCCAGATCCAGGAGGGTGTGCACCAGCCCGATCAGCCGGTCGACCTCTCCGATCAGGCGTTGCCAGGCCGGGGGGAGGGGATCCGGGGGCCGGAGCTCGTCCAGCAGCAGGCGGATGGTGGTGAGCGGGGTCCGGAGGTCATGGGCCACGTTGGCGGTGAGCTCCCGCCGCGCCCGCTCCGCCTCGCGCTCCCGCGTGATGTCCAGCAAGGCCAAGCCGTAACCGTTCGGTCCCTCCCAGACGGTGGCCTGCCACCAGCGTCCCTGCCAGCGCAGCTCCCGGATGCTCATCCCCTCCCCTTCGGGAGGAGCCGGGGGCGGGATCAGCGCGTCCAGCTCGGGGGACCGAGTGGCCTCCAGGAGGGTGCGGCCCGGCCGGGCGCCGAGGCGCTCCATCGCGGGACGGTTGGCCCAGCGGATGCGCCGCTCCTGATCCAGCAGGAGCAAGGCCTCCGTCCCGCCCTGAGCCAGGGTCTCCAGATCAGCGCGGAAGCGGAGCGCCTCCGCTGTTTCCTCTCGAAGCCGCCAGCGGGTCTCCCGGAGGGCGGCCTCGGCTCGCTGCCACCGCCGGTAGACGAAGCCCAGGCCCCCCAGGGCGAGCAGCGCGAGGAGCGCCAGAGAGAGCTCCAGCATCCCTATCCCTCGAATCGATATCCGATCCCCCGCACGGTGACGATCCGCCGCGGATGCGCAGGGTCCTCCTCGATCTTCTCCCGAAGCCAGCGGATGTGCGTGTCTACTGTCCGGGTGTCCACCGGGTGCTCCAGGCCCCACACCCGCTCCAGGAGAAAGGCCCGGCTCAGGACGCGGCCCCGGTGCTGGATCAGGGTGGCCAGGAGATCGAACTCCTTCATGGTGAGACGAAGCTCCCGGCCGCCCCGGAAGGCCTTGCGGGCCAGCAGATCCAGAGTGAGGTCCCCAGCGGTCAGGGTGGTGGCCGGGCGTCCTCGGGCGCGCCGCAGGAGGGCCCGGATGCGGGCGAGCAGCTCTCCCATATGAAAGGGCTTCACCACGTAATCGTCCGCGCCCATCTCCAGACCGACGACGCGGTCCACCGGCCCGCTGCGGGCGGTGAGCATGAGGATGGGCACATCGGTTTCCTTTCGCAGGATCCGACAGACGGAGAGGCCATCCAGGGTGGGAAGCATCAGGTCCAGGATGATCAGATCCGGTTGGGTCGTGCGAGCCAGCTCCAGGGCCTCCCCGCCATCCCCGGTGGCGATCACCTCGAAGCCCTCCCGCCGCAGCGACTCGCTCAAGGTCTCCCGCAGGGAAGCATCATCCTCCACCAGCAACAACCGCATCTCTTCCTCTCCGCACATCTTCACATCCGGCGGGATCGTCCTCCATTTCCTTATCCGTATGTTGCCACGCGCATAGGGGCCCGTCAAACAGCCCAATGGGCGTCGAGCGCGCGCGGGGTCCAAAAGATCGGCGGGGGCTGAGTCCGGCCCAGCCCCCGCCGCGGCGGAGAACCGATGTGGGGATTCACGGCTCTGTCTCGATCACGATCACGGTGTCCGCCACCAGGGAGCCATCGGGCTGCTCGAACCCGGAGAGATAAACCGAGGAACCGGGCTTTGGATCTCCGATCACCTCCGTGGTGGGGAGGACGAAGGCGCGGCGTCCATCGATCTGATAGCCATCCGCATGCACCTGCTCCAGCGTTCCCTCCCACTCCCGCTCCGCGCCCGGGCGGCGCAGGACCTCCAGGACCTCTGCCTCGATCGAGCCATCCGGGCGAGCGATCCCGACCACCGTCACGTAGACCCCGACCGGCAGCGGGCCCTCCACGTCCGCTTCCGGGCTCACATGCACCCGATGACCGTCCACCTGATAGCCTCCCGGGATGACCGCGGTGATCCGGCCCTCCAGCGTCATCGCCTCCCCGGAGGGCTCCTCGATGGGGGACGGGCGCGGCGGCGAGGCCGGAGGGCGCGCCACCGTCCCCTGACCTCCCGTCCGGCCGGGTGGCGGGGCAGTCGGCCGGCTTCCTTCCGGGATGCCCCGGGCGCAAGCGGAGAACAGAATCCCGATGGAGAACAGGAGAATCCATAGGGGGAACGCTCGGCTCACCTTACCCTCCTTCCCCTCTGGATTGCGGAGATCGCGGGGGTGTGGCGCCGCCACACCCCCGCCACGAGAGCCTGCTTCTTATGCCTGAGGGTCACGGCCGTCGGGTGGGGGCAGGGCCCTTGCCGGGGCCTTTTTCGGGACCCTGAGCGGGCTTCGGGGCCCGCGGCGAGCGGGCGACCACCAGCCGGGCCAGCCAGCTCCCATCGGGCTGGCCCACCGCCCACACGGTGATGGCATCCCCCACCTGCAAGTCCCCTAAGGTGGCATGGGGACGGCCGGGGGTCCGGATGCGGGTGTGCTCATCGGTCCTCACAGAGACCGTCTCGCCGCTTCGGGTCTGGATGATCAGGGTGGTCCCTTCGATCCCCTGGAGGGTGCCCTGGAAGAGATGGCGCGGGCGATGGGAGACCACCCGTCCGGCCAGGAACGTGCCCTGGACGAAATGCCCGATCACGGTGACCGGATACCCCGCCCCCAGGTCCGACCAGGTGGGCGAGAGCACGCCGGTCACATGCAGGCGGGTGTGCTCCGTCCACTCCACCGGGATCACCTCCCCCGCCCGGGTCTTCACCTCCATCCGCCGGGCCGAGACATCGATGCCCTGGATGGTCCCGTGGCGGACCTGGGTGGGCCCGCGGACGATCACCCAGTGCGCCTCCAGGGCGCGGCCTTCCTCGATCCAGCGGCCGTGTACGGTGGCGGAATCCCCCACCCGCACGTCGCTCAGGTCCGCGCGCACGAAGCCGGGGACGCGAAAGCGGGTCCCTTCGGTGATCCGAACCTCCAGATCGCCCCAGCGCTCCGTCTGAAGGGTGAATCCGTTCGCCCGAATGGCCGTAAGGGTCCCGCGGACCGTCGCCGGCCGGGTGGAGGCGGGGGTCGACGTGGGGGTGGGTTCCTGGGCCCAGGCCGCCCCCACGGGGGCCAACAGCACGGCCAGCACCGTCAGCGCGATCAGCCCGATCCATTGCCGACGCATCGCACACCTCCCTGGCCTTACGGATTTGGGAAGCCCTATCCGCGCTTCCGTCCATGAATAACGGACGAGGAGGTCCCAGGTTATGGGCGCCGAACCCGAAGGCCCGGAAAGGGACCTGCCGGATGTCATAGAGAGAACGTGAGGGAGGGCACTACCCGGATGGGGTCGGTTTGAAAAAATGGATCATGCCGGTCTGAAAACTCCACAAAATCGGGGGAGGGGATGGAGATCAGTCGGCGGGCGGATTACGCGATGCGGGTGATCCTGGATCTGGCGATGCTGCCGCCGGGAATGCGGGCCCGGGCCCGGGACATCGCGCGGCGGCAGGCCATCCCTTACGCCTTTTTGCAGAAGATCATCCGGGATCTGTGCGCGGCGGGGTTTGTGGAGGCCAGCCGGGGGCGTCGAGGAGGGGTCCGCCTGGCGCGCCCGGCCGAGTCCATCACGCTGCTGGAGGTCCTCGAGGCCATGGAAGGCCCCATTCGCCTCAACCGCTGCTCCCGGGAGCCTCATCTCTGCCCGCGCTACAGCTTTTGCGCCATCCATCCGATCTGGGCCCAGGCGCAGGCGTATCTGGAGCGCCTTTTGGGCTCCACCACTTTCGCTCAGGTGGCGGAGCGAGGGCGCCAGATCCGGGCGGCTCAGGCCCGCAACGGGGCCAGCGCTCCAGCGGTGCCGGCGCTCCGGTCGCCTATCTCCACCCCGTAAGGGAGGTGCACGATGCGGGAGACCTTCCAGCCGAAAGCGGGTCTGCTCCTCTTCATCGGCATGATCCTGCTGTTCGCGGCCATGTGGTTCGGCCTTTACCTGACGATCCTCCTCCCCCGGGGGATGACCGCCTTCTGAGCGTTCCCGGCTTCATCCTCATCCGCGGAGGTGAGGGATGATCCACGATCCCTTCGAGCGCGTGGCGGTTTTCGGCGCCGGCTTGTTGATGACCGCGTTCTTCGTCGCCATCGTCGTCGGCGCTTTCGGCCTGGGGATCCGCGTGCCCACCTGCGTGACGGACATCCCGCCCTTCGATCAGCCCGCCGTCCAGGAGGTGGCCCCCGGCCGGTATGTGGTCAACGTCGTCGCTCAGATGTGGGCCTTCAACCCTCGTGAGATCCGCGTCCCCGCCGGCTCCCTCGTGACCTTCAACCTCGTCAGCAAGGACGTGCAGCACGGCTTCAAGATCCTCAACACCAACGTGAACATGATGGCTGTGCCTGGCGTGGTGAACCGGGCACAGGTCCGCTTCGATCAGCCCGGCGAGTATCTGATCGTTTGCCATGAGTATTGCGGGACGGGCCACCACGCCATGTCGGCGAAGGTGATCGTCGAGCCGCGGGCCGCGGAGGGGCCTTCTCTCCCGACGCCACGGGCGGTGGCCTCGGCACTGGCGTGCTGGGCCCGCTGAAGCCATACGCGAAGGGGGTGCGCCATGGGGCTGAAGGCGAAGGACATCATGACCACGGAGGTGGTGACCATCGAGCCCTCCGCCACGGTCGCGGAGGCGGTGGCCCTGATGAAAGAGAAGGGCCTGCGGGCGCTCATCGTGGAGCGGACCAACGAGGAGGACGCCTACGGCATCGTGACGGAGACCGATATCGTCTACAAGGTCGTCGCCCAGGGCCTGAGCCCGCAGTCCGTGCTGGTGCGGGAGATCATGACTAAGCCCTGCATCGTGGTGAACCCGGACCTCTCCGTGGAGAACGTGGCCCGTCTCTTTGCCCTGACCGGGATCCGGCGGGCGCCGGTGATCCGGGAGCGGCTGCTGGGGGTGATCTCCGTCACCGACATCATCCGCAAGGCTTTGTGAGACGGAACCTCTGCCTCTCAAGGAGGTTGCGATGGGAGCCCTTGCGATCTCCGAAGGCGAGAAGCGGCTGATCCGCTGGCACCTGTATGTGGCCTACATCGCCATCGCGGTAGGCATTCTCTTCGGCCTGCTTCAGGTTCTCAGCCGGGCCAAGTTGCTGCCCCCCACGCCTTTGTATGACTACTACCAGGGCCTGACCTTCCATGGGGTGCTGAACGCTCTGGTGTGGACCACCTTCAACATCGTGGCGTTGCTCGCGGTGGCCGTGCGGGCCTCCCTCGGGCGTCCCCTCTACAGCCTGGCCCTGGGGTGGACGGGGTTCGGGCTGATGACGGTGGGGGTCATCTCCGCTGGCTACGCCATCCTCACCCGCCAGGCCAACGTCCTTTACACGTTCTACCCGCCGCTGATGGCCCATCCGGCCTTCTACCTGGGCGCCACCCTGCTCATCGTGGGCTCCTGGGTCAGCGGGGCCAACCTGATCCTCACTTATGTGGCCTGGCGTCGGGAGAACCCGGGGCAGCGCACGCCGCTGATGACCTTCGGATCCATCGTGGTCTTCGTCCTCTGGTATATCGCCACCCTGGGGGTGGCCATCGAGGTCCTCTTCCTGCTGCTCCCATGGTCCCTGGGCCTGGTCAAGCAGACCAACCCGATGCTGGCCCGGACCCTCTTCTGGTATTTCGGGCATCCCCTGGTCTACTTCTGGCTGCTGCCGGCCTACGTGGTCTGGTATACGATGGTTCCTCGCCTGGCTGGCGGCAAGCTGTATAGCGATCCGATGGCGCGCCTGGCCTTCCTGATGCTGCTGATCTTCTCCACCCCCATCGGGGTGCATCATCAATATGCCGATCCCGCCATCGGGCAGGAGTGGAAGCTGCTGCACGCCTTCGGCACGTTCCTGGTGACGATCCCCAGCCTGCTGACCGCTTTCAACCTGATGGCCTCCCTGGAATACGCCGGCCGGCAGCGGGGCGGCCGGGGGTGGATCGACTGGATCTTCCGGCTTCCGTGGGGAGAGCCGGCCTTCGCCGGCGCCACCCTCTCGATGATCGCCTTCGCCTTCGGGGGGATCAGCGGCATCGTCAACGCCTCCTACAACGTCAACCTGGTGGTCCACAACACCTCCTGGGTCCCCGGCCACCTGCACCTCACGGTGGGCACGGCGGTGACCCTGACCTTCATGGCCATGGCCACTTGGCTGGTCCCCTACCTGACCGGCCGCGCCCTGTGGAGCCGGAAGGTTGCCCTGGCGAACATGTATCTCTGGTTCGTCGGGGTGATGATCTTCGCCGTGGGGATGATGCGCGGCGGGCTGGAGGGCGAGCCGCGGCGGACCAATCTGGGCTTCTCGCCGTATCTGTTGCCGGAATGGATGCCGTTCCTGATCATGGCGGCGGTGGGTGGGACGCTGATGTTCATCGCCGGGGTGCTGTTCCTGTTGAACATGGCGATGACCCTCTGGTTCTCCCGAAAGCCTGCTGCGGTGGAGGTGCCCATCGCCGAGGCCCTGCACACCGTCGCCGAGGCTCCTCTCGCCTTCGAGCGCTGGCGGGTGTGGCTGGCCGTGGCCGCCGTCCTCATCGTGCTCTCCTACACGCCGGTGATCACCCAGGTGCTCCAGGTCTCGCCGTTCTCGGCTTACGGCTACCTTCCCTCCAGCGCGGTGCCCATCCGCTGAGGCCCTGATCGGCGGGACCATTGACCTCGAAGGGGGCGTACGACGAGAACGTCCGCCCCCTCTGTATGGAGAGGAAAGAGGAAAAGGGGAAGAAAATTAGGACGGGAGATCCGGAATTTCAGGAGGCAAAGGGATGCCGCGCGGGTTCTGGCTGGGGGTGGGGATCGGTCTGCTTCTGGTGGCCGCGGCAGGGGCGGTGAAGATCGCCCTGGACGCCCGGGCCGAGTCCCTGCCGGTGTATATGACCGTCCCCGACTGGCCGTTCACAGATCAGGAGGGTCGCACGTTCTGGCTGGGACAGACCCGAGGCAAGGTGGTGGTCCTGGGGATGATCTACACCCACTGCCCGGACGTCTGCCCGCTGATCACCGCCCGGATGCGGGAGCTCCAGGAGCAGGTGGCTGCGGAGGGCCTCTCGGATCAGGTCTTTTTCGTCACCATCACCTTCGATCCCGAGCGGGACACCCCGGAGGTCCTGCGGCGTTACGCCCAGGCCCGCAAGGTGGATTTCACGAACTGGGCCTTTCTCACCGGCGATCCTTCCACCATCCGTCATCTCACCGAGGCGCTGGGGATCTACACGGAGCGGGTGTATATGATCAACGGCACGCCGGCCGCCACGCCCGGCGCCTCCGCCGGGGCGGCGACTTACTTCATCAACCACACCGATCGCATCTTCCTGGTGGACCGTCAGGGGCGGGTGCGGGCGCTGCTGCCCGGGAGCCGAACCGAGCTGCCGGAGGCCATGGAGAAGATCCGCCGGCTGGTGCGGGAGCGGCCGGCCTCCTCGGCGCCGCTTCCGATGGGCGTGGCGCTGAGGAGCTCGTTCTAACAACACTCTGCACGGAGGTGTCGCGATGTCCTGGATCCAGATCTTGCGCGTAGCCTTCGCAGGCGGTCTCCTGCTGGCGCTGGTCGCGTGTGGGGCGCCGGGGGCCTCTGGCCCCCAGATTCGGATTGTGGATCCGTGGGCTCGCCCGGCGATGAGCGGGGGGATGTCCATGGGGGAGGGCCATGGGGGTCACGGCGGAGCGGCCACCAGCGCGGTGTATTTCGTGGTCCGCAACGAGGGGGATCAGCCGGATGCCCTGATCGGGGCGGCCACGGACGTGGCAGAAAAGGTCGAACTTCATGAGACCCGAATGGAAGGCGACGTGGCGAAGATGCAGCCGGTCCCCCGGGTGGAGATCCCGGCCCGGGGTCAGGTGGAGTTCCGCCCCCGGGGCCTTCACGTCATGCTCATCGGGCTCCGGCGCGATCTGAAGGTCGGGGACACCTTCACGCTGACGCTTCGCTTTGAGAAGAGCGGAGAGAAACCGGTCACCGTGACGGTGAAGGAAATGAATCCCTAATGAGGAGGCCATGGCAATGGATCGACGGCGGCTCGGGACGCTGGCGCTTCTCGGGATCCTGATGGCGGGCAGCGCGTGCGGAGGCGGGGCGCCCGCCTCGCGCCCATCGGGCGGCGGGGAGGCGGCGCCGGCGGCGGTGGCCCTGAAGGGGGATGCGGAGAAGGGGAAGGAGCTGTTTTTGGGCACGTGCGCTTCGTGCCACGGGCCGGACGCCAAGGGGCTGCCGGGGCTGGGGAAGGATCTGACGACCAGCGCCTTCGTGCGGCAGCAGACGGACGTTCAGCTTGTGGAGTTTATCAAGAAGGGGCGGCCGGCGACGGATCCGGCGAACACGACGGGGGTGGATATGCCGCCGAAGGGGGGCAACCCGGCCCTGACGGACCAGGATCTGGCGGACATCATCGCCTTCATCCGGACCTTCAACCCGCACCAGCCGTGAAGGGGGGCTGGGTGTGTCCCAATTTGGTCGGGCCTGGCCGCTTTGTAGGACAACTGCGAGCAGTTGTCCTACGATTTTGGGACACACCCGGGGAGCTGGCGCTGGCCCCGAGGACGACGCCGCGCTATAATGAGAAAGCGGTGGGGAGTCGTCTAAGGGGCAGGACACCGGCCTTTGGAGCCGAGGGTGGAGGTTCGAGTCCTCCCTCCCCAGAGCGCAGAGGCCCGGCCGCGCGGCCGGGCCTCTTTCTTTGAGGTTCCACACAAATCATTCGCAGACCGTCTTATGAAAGGGAGCCGTTCCACCGTCGCAGGATCTCCCCGGCCATCTGTTCGATGTAGCGGGCGTCGGAGGCCACGGCGAGGAACCGGAAGCCCTGGGCCCGTCGGTGCACGGCTTCCTCAATAGACATGCACATCATCCCCGCCGGCCGGCCGGCCCGCTGGGCAGCCCGCAGGACCGTCTGGACGGCTTCCTCCCAGGCCGGGTTCTCCCGGAAGTCTGTCCCTCGTAGACCCATCGAGGAGGCCAGATCATTGGGGCCGATGAACACCACGTCCACCCCCTCCGCTCCGCAGATCTCGTCGGCCCGCTCCACTGCCCGGATGTGTTCGATCTGGACCACCACCAGGACCTCGTCGTCAATGGCCTGCAGGTAGTCCGCCCCGTGCAGGCGGGGCCCCAGCCAGGCCCCTACCGAGCGGATCCCCCGGGGCGGGAAGCGGGCGGCCTCCGCGGCCCGCCGGGCCTCCTCGCCGTTCATCACCATCGGCACCACGATCCCCAGCGCTCCGGTGTCCAGGGCCAGCTTGATCCATGTGGGGTCGTTCCACGGCACCCGGACCAGAGGGGTGGTGCCGGTGGGGAGGATGGCCATCACGCTTTGGGCCATGGCGTCGTAGCTGAAGGGGCTGTGCTCCGTGTCCACCACCAGCCAGTCGAAGCCCAGGCGGGCCATCAGGGCCGCCGCGTAGGGGCTGCCCAGGCCCAGCCAGGCGCCGACGGTCGCCGCTCCGTCGCGCAATCGGGCCCGCGTGCGATTCGGGATCATCCGTCCCTCCGATGCCAGGGGTTTCGCTTCTTCCGGGCAGACATCCGGTGATCCTGCGCCTCCCCCTTCGCCGCCCAGGCCGAGGACACCTCAACGGCCACTGGTATGGTTGAGAAACCGAGCCTTGTTTATAACGCAAAACACTGTCCCCCGCCAAGAGGAAGGACCGCTGGGGTTCGGAAAGGAATAGGGATGCCCCGGGAGAGGGCCCGGCTTGCCTCGATGCCTGCACGTCTCTCTCGGAAAGGTTCGCCAGGATCGATGGGATCCGGGGGGCGAGCACAGTCGACAGGAGGGGATCCTCGCAAAGGCATTCCACAAACGGGTTCGGGGGCCCCTGAAAGCGATGAATCCGCCCAGGACACTTCGTGACATGACGGCAGCGATCACCCGGTTGGACCGCCACTTTCGTGGTCCCCGCTCGCGTCGGAACCCCAGAGGCAGGGTGTGTTCCGATTTTGTTGGGCCTGGCCGCCTTGTAGGACAACTGCTCGCAGTTGTCCTACGATTTTGGGACACACCCTGGAGGCGAGCGGAGTTGACGGATCGCAAAAGATCTCCTACAATAAGGAATGATGAAGGAAGCGAAAGACCTGCTCACAGGCGATTCGGGATGGGGCCGCCGGATGCCCGAGGGGGCGCTGGCGGCCTTTTCGTTTCAGGAAGGATCTACGCGGGCGTTGAGATGCCCGCTGCATGGGATAAGCAGGCGGTGTAACATTGCAAGGAGAGCGAAATCTGAACTGTTCTACGCAGGAGGCGAATTGCACAATGGCTCAGGTGTTACGGATTGTGCCCCTGGGAGGGTTGGGGGAGATCGGCAAGAACATGATGGCGATCGAATATGGCCGCAACATCCTGATCATCGACGCCGGGATCATGTTCCCGGAGAACGACATGCTGGGGGTGGATTTCATCATCCCCGACTGGCAGTATTTACGGGACAAGAAGGCATGGGTGCGGGCCATCGTGGTCACCCATGGCCATGAGGACCACATTGGGGCCCTCCCGTTCCTGATCCGGGAGATCCCGGCGCCGGTCTACGCCACGCCCCTGACCCGGGGGCTGATCGAGGTCAAGCTCAAGCAGGCGAAGGTCACAGAGGGGGTCACCCTGCACACGGTGCAGGCCGGGGACCGGCTGACCATCGGGCCCTTCACCGTGGAGCTGTTCCGGGTCTGCCACAGCATCCCGGACGGCGTGGGGCTGGGGATCACCACCCCGGCGGGCCTGATCGTCCACACCGGGGATTTCAAGTTTGACCAGACGCCGGTGGACGGCAAGCCGACGGATTTCGCCACCCTGGCGGAGTTCAGCAAGCGGGGGGTGCTGGCTCTGCTCTCCGACAGCACCAACGCCGACCGCCCCGGCTGGACGCCTTCGGAGCGGGTGATCGACCCGGCCTTCGACGCCGCGTTCCGCCAGGCGAAGGGCCGCATCATCGTGGCCACCTTCGCCTCCCTGATCTCCCGCTTCCAGCAGGTGATCCAGGCCGCGGTCCGCCACGGGCGCAAGGTCGCCTTCGCCGGGACCAGCATGCTGGAGAACGTGAAGATCGCCCAGAAGCTGGGCTATCTGGAGATCCCTCCCGGGGTGCTCATCCGCCTCGACGAGGTGGATCGGTATCCGCCGTCTCAGGTGGTGATCCTCACCACCGGGGCCCAGGGGGAGCCCTCCTCGGTGCTGGCCCGCATGGCCGCCGGCCAGCATCCCCAGCTCAAGATCGTGCCGGGCGACACGGTCATCCTCTCCGCCCACCCGATCCCGGGCAACGAAGAGATGGTGCATCGAACCATCAACCGGCTCTTCCAGCGGGGAGCCGATGTGCTCTATGATCCGATCGCCCCCGTGCACGTCTCCGGCCACGCCAGCCAGGAAGAGCTGAAGCTGATGATCAACCTGGTCCGGCCTCAGTATTTCATCCCCATCCACGGCGAGATCCGGCATCTGAAGGCCCACGCCCGCCTGGCCATGGAGCTGGGGATCCCGGCCGAGCGCATTTTCACCGTGGAGAACGGCTGGGTCATCGAGTTCCGGGACGGCCAGGGGCGGATCGCCGAGCGGGTGCCCGGTGGTTACGTCTTCGTGGACGGGGCCCTCATCGGCGATATCGGCCCGGAGGTGCTGCGGGAGCGCGAGGTCCTCTCCCGCGAAGGGTTCGTGGTCGCCATCGTACGGCGGGATCCCCGCACCGGGCGGATCATCGGGCGGCCGGAGCTGATCACCCGCGGGTTTACCTTCGCCCGGGAGGCGGAGGAGCTGCTCGCGGGAGCCGAGGAGCTGATCCTCGAGACCGTGCGCTCGGCGAACGGGGAGGGGAAGTCCCGCCAGGCCCTCGCCCAGCGGATCCAGAACGCCCTCGCCGACTATCTCTACCGCCACACCCGCCGCCGTCCGATGATCATCCCGGTGGTGACCGAGTAGAAACGGCTCTCGCCGCGACCCTTGCGCCATCCAGATCGATGTCGGCAGGAGCGGCTTCCGCCGCGACTCTTGCGCCGTCGAAGATCCGAGGTTCGGGGTGAAAGCCCCCGCGATCGGCCTGCGCCGACCGGAGGGCATCTTTTTCCATAACGACTTCAGACGCCCGGGAGGCAAAGATGTTCCCGTGCGCCACCTTCTCCATCGTGGCCTTCGACCCGGCCCGCCAGGAGTGGGGCGTGGCCGTGGCCTCCAAGTTCCTGGCCGCCGGCGCCGTGGTGCCCTGGGCCCGGGCCGGCGCCGGGGCAGTCGCCACCCAGTCCTACGCCAACACCCGCTTCGGCCCCGAAGGCCTGGATCGGATGGCCGAGGGGCTCTCCGCCGAAGAAACCCTGGCCCACCTCCTCGCCGCCGACCCCGAGCGCGAGAAGCGTCAGGTCGGCCTGGTGGACCGGGCCGGCCGGGCTGCCGCCTTCACCGGCGCCGAATGCCTCCCGTGGGCCGGCCACCGGATCGGCGAAGGGTTCTGTTGCCAGGGCAACCTCCTGGTGGACGCGCGCACCCTGGAGGCCATGGCCGAGACCTTCGTGAAAGCGACCGGAGAGCTGGCGGATCGCCTGGTCGCCGCCCTGCTCGCCGGCGACCGCGCCGGCGGCGACCGCCGCGGCCGCCAGTCCGCCGCCATCCTGGTGGTCCGCGAGGGCGGCGGCTACGGTGGCTTCAACGACCGCTATATGGACCTCCGGGTGGACGACGACCCGGACCCGGTGGCGAAGCTGAAGGACCTGGTGGAGCTCCATCACCTCTACTTCGGGACCCCCCGGCCGGAAGACCGGATCCCCATCGACGCCGCGCTGGCCCGGGAGATCCAGCGCCTGCTGCGCCACGTCGGCCTTTACACCGGCGAGATCACCGGGGTTTATGACGAGGCCACCCGCCGCGCCCTGGAGACGCTGTTCGGCATCGAGAACCTGGAGGAGCGCTGGCAGCCCGGCGATGCCATCGACCGGGTCGCCTGGGAGTTCCTCCGCCGCCGCTTCCCCCTTCCGGAGGGAGATGCATGAGGGAGGCCCTGACCGTCCGGGCCGCGCCGGCTGCCCTCCACGAGGCGCTGGGGCTGGCGCCCGGCGCAGTGATCGCCTTCGTCGGAGCCGGTGGCAAAACCACAACGGCCTGGCACCTCCTGCACGAGCTGGGAGGACCGGACGCCCCAGCGGTGTGGACGACCACCACGCATATCGTGGAGCCGGTGCTCCCGGAAGGGATCGGCCTGCTGCTGAGCGAGGCACCCTCTCCGGAGCTGCTCCGAGCCCTCTTCCGGCGGCTCCCCCGCTGGATTCTCGGAGCCCGGCGGGTCGAGGCCCTCGCGGAGCCTCCGAACGGTCCCTACCCGGCCCATCCCTGGAAGATCCAGGGGCCGCTGCCCGAGCACCTCGACCGGTTGATCCTCCGGATGCCGGAGGCCTCCTGGCTGATCGAAGCGGACGGCGCGCGTCGGATGGCGCTGAAGTGGCCGGCGGACCATGAGCCGGCCCTGCCCGCCGAGGTCGACGCCGTGGCGGTGGTGGCCAGCCTGGAGGCCATCGGCCGCCCCATCGACGCGGCCACTCATCGCAGCGCCCTCGCCCTCGCCCACCTCGGCGGGCACCCGGAGGACCCGGTCACACCGGAATGGCTGGCGGCTCTGGTCTCCCATCCGCAGGGTGGGCAAAAAGGGATCCCCTCCGGGGCCCGCCGCCTCCTGATCCTCACCCGGGGGCGCACCTTCGATCCGGAAGCCTTCGAGAGGGTGTGCGCGGCGCTCCCACAGACTGCTTTCGAGCGTGTGGTGGCCCTCGTAGGGGGCGACCCGGTCGCCCTCGTCGGACCGGCAGCTCCCCGGGTGGCTGGGATCGTGCTGGCCGCCGGGGAGGGGCGGCGGTTCGGCGGCCCCAAAGCCCTGGCGGACTGGCACGGCCGCCCGCTGGTCCGTCACGTGACCACCCTCGCCCGGCGGGCCGGGCTGGATCCCCTGATCGTCGTGGTGGGGGCGCAGGCCGAGGCCGTGCGGCAAGCCTTACAGGGGCTGCCCGTCCAGATCGTCGAGAACCCGAACTGGCAGGAAGGGATGAGCGGCTCGATCCGGGCCGGCCTGCAGGCGCTGCCCCCCAGCGTCGAGGCTTTCGTCCTCCTCCAGGTGGATCAACCGCTGGTGCGCCCGCGCTGGCTGAACCGGCTCATCGAGGTCCATCGCGCCACCGGACGGCCGATGGTGGTCGGCATGCTGGAGGGAGAACCCCGTCCGCCGGCCCTGTTCGCCCGCCCCCTGTTCCCGGCCCTGATGACACTACAAGGCGAGCAGGGGGGACGAGCCCTCGTGCGCGCCTTTCCGGAGGCCGTGGCCGTGGTCCCGGTGCCCGATTCTTCCTGGGTGATGGACATCGACACCCCGGAAGCCTATCGAGAGACGATCCGTAACCTGTAAACTTAAACGTCCCGATCCACCCTGCCCCGGAGCGATTCCGATATGGAGCGCCTGCAACACATCCGTCATCTGATCATCGACATGGACGGCGTGCTGTGGCGCGGGAAACGGCCGATGGAGGGCCTCACGGACTTCTTCGATTTCCTGCGCCGCCACGAGATCCGCTTCATTTTGGCCACGAACAACGCCAGCCGCTCCCGGGACGATTACGTCGCGCAGCTGGCCCGCTTCGGCGTGGCGGTGCGCCCCGAGGAGGTGCTCCCTTCCTGCGACGCCACCGCCCTCTACCTCCGGCGGATCGCCTCCCCGGGCGCCCGGGTGCTGGTGATCGGCGAACAGGCCCTCCGCGCCGCCCTGGCCGAGGCCGGCTTTCAGGTGGTCGACGAAGAACATGCCGATTTCGTGGTGGTCGGCCTGGACTGGGGGCTCACGTATGAGAAGCTGGCTCGAGCCGCCCGGGCCATCTGGAACGGCGCCCGCTTCATTGGGACCAACCCGGACCCGGTGTGGCCGGGGGAGGATGGACTTTATCCGGGCAACGGGGCCACCCTCGCCTTCCTGGAGCGGGCCACAGGGGTCGCCCCCGTGGTGGTGGGGAAGCCGGAGCCCCTGATGTTCCAGATCGCCATGGAGCGAATGGGAGCCGCCCCGGAGACCACCGCGGTGATCGGCGACCAGCTGCCCACCGACATCCTGGGCGGGAAGCGCGCCGGCCTCCTCACCATCCTGGTGCTCTCCGGAGCGACCACTCCGGAGAGGCTGGCCGAAAGCTCGATCCAGCCTGACCTGGTCTTCGCGGACATCCGGTCGTTGACCGCCGCCTGGGAGGAAACCCTTCGCGTTCGCCCCTCCCGGGCTTCGGAGGTATGATGGACATCGAGACGCATCCTTGCCCCCCGCTCCGTCCTTCCGGTGGCAGAGGAAGGAACGCGCAGCGGGAGCGCATCCTGCAGGAGCTGGAGGGGCCGGAAGATCCGGGGGCCCTTCCGCCATCTTCCGGGAGCGCTTGGGATCGGAATCCTCCTTCCCCCTCCCCTCACCCTCGATGATTCGGAAGGCAACGGGAAGCGATGCACCGTCAGATCCTCTCCGGGCCCTGGTGGTTCCGATCCGCGGACGGGACGGAATGGCTGCCGGCGCGGGTGCCCGGCAGCGTCCACCTGGATCTGCTCGCCCTCGGCCGGATCCCGGACCCTTTCCTCGGAGATGGTCTGCGCCACGCCGCCTGGGTTGCGGAGAAGGATTGGGAATACCGCTGCGCCTTCCAGTCTGACTTTGCCCTCGCCGCCGCGGAGCGGGTGGAGCTGGTGTGTGGAGGGCTGGACACCGTGGCGGAGGTCTTCCTCAACGGGGAACGCCTGGGCGAGGCCCGCAACATGTTCCGCTCGTATCGCTGGGCGGTGAAGCCCCTGCTCCGTCCCGGCGTCAACGTCCTCCTCATCCGCCTGCGCTCGCCCCTCGCCTTCGTCCGGGCGCAGCACCGCCGCCGCCCCCTCCCCGGCCTCGGACACCCCGGGGTCGCCCACCTGCGCAAGGCACCCAGCCACTTCGGCTGGGATTGGGGGCCGGAGCTCCCCCCGATGGGGATCTGGCGCCCCGTGGCCCTGGAGGGGTTCTCGATCGCCCGCATCGCCGATCTGCACATCCGCCAGCACCATCACGGGGAGCGGGTGACCCTGGCGCTTCAAGCACGGGTGGAACGCTGGCGGGATCTTCCCCTCTCCATGCGGATCACCCTGATGGATCCGGAAGGCAACGTCACCCGATGGGAGCTTCCCGTGGAGGAGGAGGCCTTCACGGCGGAGCTGCCCGTCTTGCGCCCCCATCGCTGGTGGCCCAACGGGCTGGGGGAGCAGCCTCTCTACGTCGTAGAGACGGAGCTGCGATCCGGGGATCGCCTTCTGGACCGGAGGCGGGAGGTCTTGGGGCTGCGGACGCTGGCGCTTCAGCGGGAGAAAGATGCGTGGGGCGAATCCTTCGTCTTCGTCGTCAACGGCGTCCCCCTCTTCGCCAAAGGCGCGAACGTCGTCCCGCTCGACGCCCGAAGCCCTTTCGTGCCGGAGGAGGATCTGGATCGGCTGGTTCGGAGCGCGGCCGCTGCGGGGATGAACGTGCTGCGGGTTTGGGGCGGCGGGGGCTACGGGGATGACCGCTTCTATGCCCTGTGCGATCGCTGTGGGATCCTGGTCTGGCAGGATTTCCCCTTCGCCTGCATGCTCTATCCCCTCAACGAGCCGGAATTTTTAGAGGAGGTGCGGGCGGAGGTGAGCGAGAACGTCCGCCGCCTGCGGCATCACCCTTCCCTCGCCCTCTGGTGCGGCAACAACGAGATCGAGATGCTATGGCCGTTGTGGCGCTGGCAGGGTTGGAGGCGGGGAGCGGAGCTGGCCTGCCTGGCTGCCGCCCACGAGCGCTTCTTCTACCACACGCTCCCCGAATGGGTCCGGGCCGAGGACCCCGACCGGCCTTACTGGCCCGGCTCCCCCTCCTCCGGAGCTTTCCGCCGGGAAGTCAACGGCGACCGACGGGGCGACGCCCACCTCTGGCGGGTCTGGCACGGCCTGGCCCCCACCGCCGCCTATCGAGCCCGCATCCCCCGGTTCGTGAGCGAGTTCGGCCTGCAGTCGCTGCCGACCTCGGGAACCCTCGCCGCCTTTGGACTGTCCCCGCATCCCACCCTCCGCGCGCCTGCCCTCCGCCGCCGCCAGCGGGACCCAGGCGGGATGCAGCGGCTCCTGTATTACCTCACGGAGCGGTTCCCGATCCCGGAGGACCTGGAGGATCTGGCCTGGCTCACCCAGATCGCCCAGGCGGAGGCCGTGCGGCAGGCCGTGGAATACTGGCGGCGCCACCGCAACCGGTGCGGCGGGGCCCTCTACTGGCAGCTCAACGACACCTGGCCCGCCATCTCCTGGTCGAGCCTGGATGTCTACGGCCGATGGAAAGCCCTCCATTACGCGGCCCGCCGCTTCTTTGCCCCTATCGCCCTCTCCCTGGACGCGCAGGAGGACCATGTGGAGATCTTTCTCTTAAACGACACCCCTCATCCCTGGCGGGGGACCATCCGCTGGTCCCTGGAGACCTTCGAGGGGCAGGTGCTCGAGCGAGGGGAAGAAGTTGCGGAAGCGCCCCCGCTGCAAGGGACCCTCATCCGCGTGGTGGAGGTCGAGGCATGGCGGCGCCGCCATCGGCGGGCGCTGGCCTTCGTGGCGGAGCGGTGGGAGGAAGGAACGCGGCAGGATCTGCGTGTGGCCCTCTTCGCCCCTGAGAAGGACCTGCGCCTGCCGGATCCCGGCCTGATGGTGGAAGTGGAGGCTCAAGGAGAAACCATGAGGATCACCCTGCGCGCCCGCGCCCTGGCCCGCTTCGTCACGCTCATGCTCCCGGGAGCCGACATCGTCTTCAGCGACAACTTCTTCGATCTGCCCCCCGGGCGGACGGTGACGGTGCACGCGCCCCTCCCTCCGGGCTGGACCCCCGGAGCGGTCCGCCGGGCCCTGCAGGTGCGCACCCTGGCTGATCTTCCTCGAAGCCGGGGGTGGAGGGCGCGATGGCTCCGGCTCCGGGGCAGGCTGGTGCCCCGTGCCCTCCTCAGTCGACTTCTCCACCTCGGGTAGGAGATCGTCGGGGAGACCGGAGCCCTGCTTCGCCTTCGGACCCAAACGAAGAAGCCCGGCTCACTCGAAGATCGGCTCCAGCTCCAGGATGAAACCGGGGAGCTCAGGATCCAGGGACACCCGCTCAACCCCTTCGTATCGCTCCACCGGGGCGCCGGGACGGTAGATCTCCACCGCGCGCCGGTAGGGATCGATCAGCACACCCAGGCGAGCGCCGTTGGCCCGATAAGCCTCCATTTTCTCCCGCAACTCCCCCAGGCTCTGGGAAGCCGACCGCACCTCGAACACAGCATCGGGACAAAGGGGGACAAACCCCTCCCGCTCCTCCCGACTGAGGGCCTCCCACCGCTCCCGCCGCACCCACGAGGCGTCCGGAGAAAGCAAGGACCCGTCCGGAAGCCGAAAGCCCGTGGAGGAATCGAAAACCACCCCCAAACGGGTCCGACGGTTCCACTCCCGAAGCTGCCCGAAGATTTCTCCACTGCGTCGTCCGCTCTCGCCGCCGGTGGGGGTCACGATCAGCCTCCCGTCCGCGGTGCGCTCGAATTGATAGCCCGGGTTGCGCTCCGAAAGCTCCCACAGCTCCTCATCCGTCACCCGATGCAGCAGATCCAGC
>CACRXA010000030.1_pt1 | contig 25640 bp, 22 predicted proteins | sample 5377051 | NCBI WGS metagenome assembly CACRXA01 (sample SAMEA6061847, study PRJEB28556) | metagenome | reverse complement strand
CCCGTCACCACGTCCACGCTCGGCCGCTGCGTGGCGATCACCAGATGAATCCCCGTCGCCCGCGCCATCTGCGCCAGCCGCGTGATCCGCCGCTCGGTCTCCTCCGGCGCGGTGATCATGAGATCGGCCAGCTCGTCCACCACGATGACCAGGTAGGGGATGCGGGGCTCGCCCCGCTCCGCCATGCGTTGGTTGTAGTCCGCGATGTGCCGGACGCCGACGGCGGCGAACTGGCGGTAGCGCCGCTCCATCTCCCGCATGGCCTCCTGGAGCACCCGGGGGACCTTCTCGATCTCCACCACCACCGGCGTCCACAGATGGGGGATGCCGTTATAGGGCGTCAGCTCCACGCGCTTCGGGTCGATGAGGATCAGCCGCAGGTCCTCGGGCGTGCAGGTGCACAGCAACGAAACCAGGATGGCGTTCAGGGCCACCGACTTCCCCGAGCCCGTCGCCCCGGCGATCAGCAGATGGGGCATCGCCGTGAGGTCGGCGACCAGAGGCTCCCCGGACACCGTCTGTCCCAGAGGGAGGCGCAGGGGAGAGGACAGCGCGCGATACGCCTCGCTCTCCATCACGTCCCGCAGGCGGACGAGGGCGGGGCGCTCGTTGGGGATCTCGATGCCCACCAGGCCCCGCCCGGGGATGGGCGCCAGCACGCGGACCGTGCGCGCGGACAGGGCCAGGGCGAGATCGTCGGCCAGGGCGGCGATCTGGGCCACTTTCACGCGGGTGGCCCGCCCGCCCCGGGAGATCTGGCCCGGCTCCAGGCCGAACAGGGTCACCGTCGGCCCACGCTGGACCTCCACCACCCGGGCCTCCACCCCCAGGCTGCGCAACGTCTCCTCGATGATCCGCGCCTTCTCCCGGAGCTCCCCTTCATCGATCTCCACCTCCTCCCCGGGATCCAGGATCTCCTCCAGCCGGGGGAGGGTCCACTTCGGCCCCACCGGGGCGATGGGCAGCGGCGCCTCGAGGCGCTCCTCCTCCGGCTCCTCCCGGGCTTCAGGCCCCACCGAGGGAAGGGCCTCCGGCGCGCCCTCCCCCAGGATCCGCGGCGGGGGGTTCGGCGAGGCGGGAGGTGAAGCCGGCGGGGGAGGCGCAGGGGTCGGGCGGTGGATCCGAACCGCGCGCGCCGATGGCCGGATCGCCCGGAGGGAGCGAACTCCCCGGATCACCCACTCCAGCGGGCGCTCCGGCGGGAGACGGAAGGTCAGCATCAGGCCCGCCCAGAGCATGCCGAACCCGACCAGCCAGGTCCCGGCGGGACCCAGGTTCTCTTGCAGGAGGCGGGCGAGGGTGGCTCCGGCCGCGCCCCCCGCCCCGCCGAGGAGATGAAACGTCAGCAGAAGCCATCCGTAGAGAATGAGCAAGCCCGGGACCAGGGAGCGATGGGGACGAGGGGCCTGTTCGAAGCGCCGGATCAGGAGCCACGCCCCGCTGGCCGTCATCCCGAGGGGGAGGACGAAGACCCCTCCGCCGAGGAGAGCGGTCAACGCGTCCACCACCGGCTTCGGACCCAGGCTCAGCAGGCCGAGGCCCAGGAGGATCCCCCCCAGGAAAAGGATCAGGCCCAGCAGGTCCAGCTGCTGATCCAGGGTGAGAGAGAACGGCCATGCGGGCCGGAACGGACGGGCGGACGCCGGCTTGCGGGCGCCACCGGCCTTCTCCCGGGTCTTCCCGCCAGCCTTCGCGCGTCGTCGTTCGGGGGCGGTCTGCTTTCGAAGACGGGCCAAAACACCTTCCTCCCGCTCAGATCCAGGATCGGAATGCGGGTCTCACCCCTAAGGAGGGAATCCGCAACTCGCGGAACCGGCCGCTGGGGATCCGGGGCGCTCACTTCCAGATCCCCGGGATGGGCGTCCCACAGCGATAGCAGGTCCCCCGCCCGCTGAGGTGATCCACCAGGATCCGGAAGCCGTGGCGGGCGATGAGCAGGGCGTCACAGTTCGGGCAATACGTGTTCTCGAAAGGCCCCACCCGGCCCGGCAGGTTGCCCGCGTAGACGTAGCGCAAGCCAGCGGCCTTCCCGATCTCCGCCGCCCGGATCAACGTCTTCGCCGGCGTCCAGTCCCGGTCGGTCATCTTGTAATCCGGATGGAAGGCCGTCACATGCCATGGGATGTCCGGCGAGATGGAGGCCAGGAACTCCGCCGCGTCCCGCAGCTCCTCGTCGGAGTCGTTGAAGCCCGGCACCACCAGGGTGACCACCTCCAGCCACAGGCCGCTCTCATAGACCATGCGGATGCCTTCCAGGACGTTCTTCAAGGGCATCCCCAGGGCCCGGTAGTTTTTGTCGCGCATGCTCTTCAGGTCGATCTTGTAGCCGACCAGGTAAGGGCGGAGATACTCCAGCACCTCCCGGGTGAGGTTGCCGTTGGAGACATAGACGCACCGCAGGCCCTGGGCGACCGCCTCCTTGAAGATGGCCACCGCCCACTCCGAGGTGATCAGCGGCTCGTTATACGAGCTCCCCACCAGCTGCGCGCCATACCGCTTCGCCAGGGCCACCAGCTGCTGGGGGGTCGCAGGAACAGGGCGAACTCCCGCCTCCTCATCCCGCAAGGCCTGGGAAACTTGCCAGTTTTGACAATTGGACGCGGCAACAAAACCCGGAAGATAGGTGTGATCCTCTTCAACCTCAAGATTGAAAACATAGCCGGAGAAGGGCCGCCGTTCAATGCGCCGTATCGGGATGTAGTAATAGCGTTCGTCCATCCAGCAGCCCCTGACCTGACCATGGAGGCGCCAGCGAACTCGATGCAACCACTGGGCCCGCTGGACGGATCGCCCCTGAATAGGAGTCTGCGTGGTGGGGTAAGTGCGCAACGAGGGGAAACGACCACAACGCAAAAGCAACCAGGCGATCCCATAGGCAAGGTGCGGCGAAACCGACGCAACGTCCACATAGCCATCCCGGGAGATCGTGCCGTCGCCGGCCACGTAGGCTTCCAGGAAAGCTCGCACAACCGGTTCAGGAGCCCAGAGCAGCGGCGCGGGGACACGTTTGTTGCGCGCGCGAGTGCCACAGAGGGCTTTGAGCAGCAGGCCCAGCGAGCTCTTGTAAACAACCACTGCAACCGTTGTCTCTCGCCGGTGGAGCATGCCTTCGACGCCAAAGAGATCCCGAAGCAACGATAAAACCCGTCGGGCCAGTTCTTCTTCATGGGGCCCGAAGGAGAAGGTGATCATCATGGAATTGGCGCGCCGATCGTCCTCCCAGACGCTTCCTTCCGCGCAGTAATATCCCAGCAGCTCCGCCAGCGCTTCGTTCAAGGGCAAACGGGCTGGGATCCCCGGAGCGTGTTCGTTGAACACCCGGACCCGATCCCCTTCCACACGGATGAGCTTGGCCCGTCGGTTTGCATCGGCGTGAGCGCGCATAGAGGCGCCCCTGAGGGTCCTTACCCCTTTGCCCCGACGCATTCGGGAGAGATCCACGACCTGCGCCAGCCACATTGCCACATCCAGCTCGTGGGCCGATGCGCCTGAGCAGACTTCGAAAGAACGGGGGATCACTAAGCAGTAATCCGAAGAGAGCTGTTCCGCTCGGATCCACTCCGGTTCCTGGATCTTCCCCCTGCGCGGGCGCGGGATCGCCAAGAACCGATGGTCAGGCGTGCATTCGATGGCCGGTAGAAAAGCCGGATCGATGCGGATGATGTCCCCTTCATACCGGTGACGAAAGACGGCCCGGATCTTGCGCAGACGCCCAAGATGGGAAAACGTGTACACCTCTTCTAAGAACCCGATCTCGCCATCCGGATTGGCCTGAACCCGCAAGGCTTGACGGAAAAGCTCTTCCAGAGAGAAAAGACCTCGCTGAGTCACCACAATGGTTTCACCGGTGAAACAGTAGCTGCAATGCAGATCGCAGCCTAACATCCCGAAAGTCAGCGTGTAAGAGCCGGGGAGGACATGAAAGAACGGCTTCTTCTCCGTGGGATCCACCTGGAGGGCGGCCACATATCCCCAGGGGACGTAGAGGGTGCCGTCCCGGTTGAAGCGGACCTGGCAGATCCCCCGCCGGCCGGGACGGATCAAACAACGGTGGCCACAGGCGTAACAGCGCACCGAGCCGTCCGGGAGCCGCTCATAGAGCTCTCCGGGCCGGGTCAACGCATCCAGCACCTCCGCCAGCGTCCGAACCTCCGCCATCGCCCACCCCTTTCTCCGAGCGCCCCTTCCCTCGGGAGGAAAGGCTTCCAGGCCTGAGGGAAAGCATGAGAGAGACGCCCGCGCTCTCCCTTCATTTTAAACCCAAGCAGGACAACTGCGAGCAGTTGTCCTACAAGGCGGCGAGGCCCGGAAAGCGGGCGTTCACCACTGCATCCAGGGGTGAGCGGCCCCGTCCGGGGCGATGAGATAAATGGTCAGCGGCCCGGTCCGGGCGCCGCCCATCCCGGGGGAGCCCGGCGGCATGCCGGGGAGGGCGATCCCGAGGGCCGAGGGGCGTTCCGCCCACAGGCGGGCGATGGCCTCCACCGGCACATGGCCTTCCACGACATAAGGGCCGATCCGGGCCGTGTGGCAGCTCCACATCGCCTCCGGGATCCCCCACTGCCGCTTCAGGGGCGCCAGATCATCCCGGTCCACCACGTGGACCAGGAGGCCATGGCCACGGAGATACCGGACGTATTCCGCACAGCAGCCACAGGTGGGGGTCTTGTAGATGGTGATCACCTCCCCACCCAGCCCGCCCGGCGGGCGCGCCGGGGCGGAGGCGCCGCATCCGGTGAGGAGCAGGATCCCGAGGATCCCGATCGTCCGGCCGCGTCCGCCGATCCCCCGAATGGACATGGTGCACCTCCGCAAGAGGTTCGCCATCCGCCGCCCCTCAGCTCCGAAATCCCCGCAAGCGCAGGGAGTTGGTCACCACGAAGATGGAGGAGAACGCCATGGCCCCTGCGGCCATCATCGGATGGAGCAAACCGAGGGCCGCCACCGGGATCAGGATCACGTTGTAGAAGAAAGCCCAGAACAGGTTCTGGCGGATGGTGCGCATGGTGGCCCGGGAGAGACGGACGGCCTGGGGCAGCAGGCGCAGGTCCCCTCGCATCAACGTGACGTCGGCCGTCTCCATCGCCACCGCCGTGCCGGTCCCCATGGCGATCCCCACATCGGCCTGGGCCAGAGCGGGAGCGTCGTTGATGCCGTCCCCCACCATGGCCACCCGATGTCCTTCCGCCTGCAGGCGGCGGACGATCTCCGCCTTGTCGCCGGGCAGGACCTCGGCGAAGACCCGGTCGATGCCGGCCTGCCGGGCGATGGCCTCCGCGGTGCGCCGGTTGTCGCCGGTGATCATCGCCGTCTGAACCCCCAGCCGGTGGAGGGCGGCGACGGCCTCCGCCGCCTCGGGCTTTAAGGCGTCGGCCAGGGCGATCACCCCGATGGCCTCCCCATCCCGGGCCACGAGCATCGTGGTCTGGCCCTGCTCCTGAAGCGCCCGGACCGCCTCCTCCAGCCCGTTGAGGCGCACCCCCTCCGCCTGCACCCAGGCGATCCCGCCCACCCGGATGGGGGTGCCGTTCAGGTGGGCCAGCACGCCGCGACCGGGCAGGGCGGAGAAGCCGACCGGCTTCTCCAGCGGGAGCCCCTGGGACCGGGCCGCCTCCACCACGGCCTGGGCCAGCGGGTGCTCGCTCCCCTGCTCCACGCTGGCGGCCAGCCGCAGGACCTCCTCCACGGTCCATCCCGGGCCCGGGATCACCCGGGTGACCATCGGGCGTCCCCGGGTGAGGGTGCCGGTCTTATCCAGGGCGATCAGGGTGATCTTCCCCAGCTGCTCCAGGGCCTGGGCGTTGCGGAAGAGGATCCCCATCGTCGCCCCCCGGCCGGTGCCCACCATGATCGCCGTGGGGGTGGCCAGGCCCATCGCACACGGGCAGGCGACCACCAGCACGGCGATGGCGTTGACCATCGCCCGGGTGAAGCCGGCCCCGCCGATCAGCAGCCAGCCCAGGAAAGCCAGCGCGGCGATGGCGATGACCGTAGGGACGAAAACCGCCGAGACCTGGTCCGCCAGCCGCTGGATGGGCGCTTTGCTCCCCTGCGCCTCCCGGACCAGCCGGATGATCCCGGCCAGCACTGTGTCCCGCCCGACCCGGGTGGCCTCGATCTTCAGCAGGCCATATGTGTTGACCGTGCCCCCCAGCACCCGGTCCCCCGGCTTCTTCTCCACGGGGATGGACTCCCCGGTCATCATGGATTCATCCACCGCGGAGCGGCCCTCCAGGACGATCCCGTCGGCCGGGATACGCTCGCCGGGGCGCACGAGGAGGAGATCCCCCACCCGGACCTCGGCGGCGGGGATCTCGATCTCCCGGCCGTCCCGCAGGACGCGGGCGCGTTCCGGTTGCAGGGCCATCAGGGCGCGGATGGCCTCGCCCGCCCGCCCCTTGGCCCGGGCCTCGAGATACTTCCCCAGGACGATCAGGGTGATGATGACCGCGGCGGTCTCGAAGTAGGTGTAGCGGCCGAGGGCGGTGCTCCCCAGAAGGAGGGCGACCGTCACGGCCAGGCTGTAGAAGTAGGCCGCGGAGGTGCCCAGGGCCACCAGCACGTCCATGTTGGCCGTGCCCATCCGCAACGCCCGGTAGGCCCCGCGGTAGAAATCCCATCCCACGCCGAACTGCACCGGGGTGCTGAGGAGCAGCAACAGCACATCCAGACCCATGGGCCGGGTCATCCCGGGCATGACGTTGTGGAGCAGGTCGAACTGCATGCTCAACCAGAAGGTGGGCAGGGTGAAGACGAGCCCCCAGAGGAGGCGGCGGCGCTGGCGGGCCATCTCCGCTTCCCGGGCCGCCTGCTCGGCGTCCTCGCCGGCTCCCTCCAGCGCCTCCGCCGCTTCCGTCACCTCATAACCGGCGTCCCGGACCGCCCGGATCAGGTCGCGGACCGAGGCCACGCCGACGATCATGGTGACGCGGGCGCTTTCCGTCGCCAGGTTGACGGCCGCCTCCAGCACGCCGGGGATGCGGTGGAGGATCCGCTCGATGGCCCGGGCGTCATTTGCGTCGGCCATCCCCCGGATGGGCAGCTCCACCGTGGCGGTGGCGACCTCGTAGCCGGCGGCCCGGACGCGCTCCACCGCCTGGCGGAGATCCGCCGCGGAGGGGTCGAGGAGCACCACCGCCTGCTCGGCGGCGAAGTTCACCGAGGCCTCCACCACCCCGGGCGCCCGCTTCAGGGCCCGCTCCACCGTCCGGGCGCAGTTGGCGCAGGTCATGCCGATGATCGGGAGCACCACCTCCCGGGGCGCAGTCGTCATGGGTTCCTCCTCGTTTCCTGCGGGATCCCTCGAAGGGAAATTTGGGCGAACCGCCGGGATGTAAGCCGGAATTCATCCCGGCACGCCTGCGTCTCCCGACCGGCGCGGGTCGTCGCGCGAAGCCCCCATCCGGGGGACGAGCGAAACGCCCCCCACCCGCCGTGCCGGGCCTTGTCCGAAGCCCCACCCTCCGGGAGCCGTCCCGGCGCCACGCCCTTCGATTCATCGAAAGCCATCGATGGATTTCAGCGAGCCGCCCGGCGCAGGATCTCCTCCACCTGCTCCGGTGTCGTGTCGTGCCCGAAGCTGCGCCAGATCACGGTCCCCTGGCGGTCGAGGACCACCAGGCCGTGGGTGCCGGGCATCCCGAAGCGGCGCAGCAACGCCTGGCCCTCCCGAGTGTCCGCCCGCACCTCGAAGAACTCCACGTCCCCTTCCCAATGCGGTCGCAGCGCCTGCACGAGGCGCGTGTTGCGGGCGCACACCGGTCAGCCGGGCAGGACGAAGTTGTAGAGCGCGGCCCGGGGGCGCGGCGTCGGCGTCCCCGTCGCTGTCGGGGTCGGGGCGGGCGCCGGCGTCCGGGTCAGCGCGGGCGTCGGCGTCCCCGTCGGGGCGGGGGCGGCGGTCGGCGTCTCCCGCGGGAGCGTGGGGACGGGAGTGGGCGATCCCGCCATCCCGCCCGCGCACCCGACCAGCCCCAACCCTCCGATCATCCACAGCCATCGCCAGATCCTTCGCATCCGGGTCCCCTCTTCCTTCCGCCTCCTGGCCTTAGAAGGCTCAGGCGCCGGCGGGCGGGTAGCCGATCTCGTGAAGGACGGCCACGATCCGGTCCCAGGTGGCCGGCGGCTCGAAGGACACCGTCACCTGTCGCGTGGCCACGTCCCCGTGCACCTCCCGCACGCCCTCCAGGGCCTTCAGCTCACGGGCGATGGTCTGGACGCAGTGATGGCAGGAGATGTTCGGGGCCACGAAGGTCCGGGTCTCCATCGTTCACCTCCGGGATCAGATTTTCTGGGCGGCCTCGAAGACCTCCACGATCTCCTCCAGCACCCGCTCCCGCTCCTCGGGGTCCTCGCCGCGGATGGCGGTGGTGACGCAGGTGCGCAGGTGCTGGGCCAGCACCAGGTCGTTGACCTTCGCCAGGGCCCGCTGGACCGCCTGGATCTGGCGGATGATGTCGATGCAGTAGGCGTCCTCCTCCACCATCCGGGCGATCCCCTCCACATGCCCGGCGACGCTGCGCAGGCGCCGCAGGACCTCCGCCTTCGTCTTGGCCTCCATGGCCTCCTCCGGGCCGGATCCCCTCCCCCAGGGGGAGGGGTCTAAGGGAATCTTATCCCCGGGCGGCCTCCCTGTCAAATCCGAAGGGGCCATGAAGGGGATCGGTTGGCGATGCAAGGGGCGAGGACAGCGCAGGAAATCCAATCGATCCCGACAGCGGGGTCGCCCTTCTTCCCACGCCAGGGATCTACCAAATGCAGGTCGTTTATGTGTTCGATCCAGAAACGGGGAGTTCGCACTTCCTTAGTATTCCTTTCGGATTTTGACTCACAGTGGATTGCGGTCCGCGTGCAATATCCGCGCTCAATCGGCGATACTTCCCCAACCAGGCGAAGGTGCGTTCAACAATCCAGCGATAAGGAAGCACATGGAACCCTTTACTTTTCCCCTGGCGCCGCACAATTTCCCGCGAACCGCCGGCGTGTGGCTGGACCCATCTCACCAGCGAGCCGGCGTAGCCCCCATCGGCCCATATCCGGCGCAACCGGGGCCACGCCGCCCAGGCCTTCTTCAGAACCCACCGAGCACCCTCCCGATCGGGAATATCCGCCGCATGCACCACCGCCACCAGGACCAGGCCCAGGGTGTCCACCAGCAAGTGCCGCTTCCGTCCTTTCACCTTCTTGCCGGCGTCATAGCCTCGAGGCCCCTTTTTCCGTCGTCTTGACCGATTGGCTATCCACAATGGCAGCTTCCGGCTCTTCCTGGCGACCTGATGCCACCCGAACCTGACGCCGCAGGGCGTCATGAATCCGTTGCCAGGTGCCATCCCGCCGCCACTGCCGAAAATCGTGATAAACCGTTTGCCAGGGGGGAAGTCGTGGGGGAGCATCCGCCACGCGCCGCCGGTGCGCAGGACGTAGAAGATGGCATTCAGAATCTCGCGGTAGGAATGCACCCGAGGCCTTCCCCGCCGGGTGGAGGGCCTGGGCAGGAGCGGCTCGATGATCCGCCACTCCGCATCCGAGAGATCCGTGGGATAGGGTTTGCGTGTCCTTTGGGCCATCATAATTGAAAGTTCAACAGATGCCTTCGCTTCAGTCAAATATTAAGACACTCTCTTAAGTCCGCTCCTCGGAGCTGCCATCGCTGCTTTCACTCCCATCCAGGCCGGGATATGGGTGGGAGGGGGACTCGTGCTCCTGGGATATGGAAGTCTGCTCATCGTAGGGTGGATGAAGCAATCCTCTGGCCCCCTGGAGCCCATAGCGGTCATCGCCGTGCAAGTCCTCTGCGCCGGTTGGATATAGGCCGAGCCCGGCGGTGGCGCGCACCGTAGCCCGGGAGGTGAAAGCCCGCTGCGCTGGGCAGCTGGGAGCACGGAGTTTGCACGATCCTGAGATCCAGGCCCGGCTGGACCGCGCCCGCCCCGGCTGGCGCTGGGAGCCGATGCTCCTGGAGGTCGAGAGGGAGCGGGTGCGGGTCTTCGCGGGCCTTGGGATGCGGGCGCGCCTGGTGCAGGTTCTGGGCCCGGTGCGGGCGTTACGGGTGGCCCAGGCCGTCGCCCGGCACGGCGGGCCGGTGCTGGGCGTGGATTGGGGGAGACGCGATTTCCTCCGTCGCGCCACAGGCGCCCTGGCCGGATGGATCGCCCTCCGGGGCCTGGGCCGGCCCGTCCCAGCGGCCGCGGCTTCCCCCACACCCCCCACGGATAGCGAGGGGGAGCTGTGGGAAGGCTTCCTGCTGCTGCCCCCCGGCACCCCCATTCCTCGATGGGTCCAGCACACGCCAGCGCCGATCTTGTGCCAGACCGCAGACCCCCAGGCGGAGGCTGAACTGCGCGGCGATACCCACCCAATGGAGCCCCTGGAGGCCTGGCTCCCCCGCCCGAATTTCCCCCTCTATTCTCATTGGCCCACGCCGCCTCCCCCGGGCCTGGAGTTCCAGGGGGCCTGGGCTACGGTGTTCCGGAAATCCGGTGCCATCTTTTCGGTCTCGCTGGCTTTCGGGGAGCCGGGCGGCGAACCCAGGGTGCGTCTGGTGGCGCAGCCGTTTTATCCCCGTCCGTATCCGGTGTGGCCGGTCTATCGACCGGAGCGGCCGGAGGAGCCCATCTTTCCGGAGAAGATGTCCTTCACCCCCCGGCCAGGGCTGCGGCTCCCCAGCGCCCAGGGACACCTAGTGCTCTGGATTCAACAAAATGTCCTATACCTTCTTATCGGCGAGCATGATTCCAAACTAGAATCTATCATTAAACTGTCAAAATCATTGAATGTTATTAATCCATGAAATGGAGGGGGCCATGCCTACTGTATATGTCTATGCACCGTTTACTGGACGAATCACGGGTCTTGATAATTACTGTAATGGAAGCCCTCACTATCCATGTCGAAACGCCCAACCTTATCAGGTATCACCCGTCGATATTGCGACATCTGGGAGTGTGCTAAAGATATATCTTTACCCAAGCCGAGTATCTGGAGTATATGTTTATATTCAAAGTCGCTGTTGCTGCTCTTACGCTAGTTCTTATGGAAGAACAATAATTGTTGATCTTTACTCAATAGAAGGGTGTTACGTGGGATCAGTCTGGTATGGGCATGTGGACCCCCTCCCATATGATGATCCAGACAAGCCCAAAGAGGTTCGGGAAGGCTGGAACCCCATCAATGGCCCTCTTCCGTTGGGTCGAACCACCCTGGGACAGTGTTGCGCTCCATGTGGCTGCTCATCCGGTTGCTGTTATACAGGTCCTCATGTGCACATGGAAAGAACAGGTGGAGCTCGCCTTTCTCTTTACTGTGGGCAAATTGTCAGCGGCGGTCAGACTCCTATTTATCGTTTCGATTATTCGACACCCTGCCATGCACAAAGGGCCCCATAGGAGGAGAAGATACAGCGATGCGCAGGATGTAGAATATGCTTCTCGGGCTCATTGGGATCGGTATATGGGGGATCGCTGCCTGTGAATACCGCGCTATCCCCCCGGTCGTGCCTTCTCCTTCCCTACCGGCCCAGGGAGGAGTCCGGACTCCCGAGCTGGGAAAGAGCCCCCTGCCTCCTCCTTCCCCGACCCGGGAGGCCCTCACGGTATTTCCGGGGTTCGGCCTGGAACAGGTGATCGGAAAGGGCATCCTGCGGGAGATCGCCTGGAGCTCCAGGGGATCCCCGCTGATCGTGGGGACTACCGTTAGCCTGGAGGGCATCGCTCCCCAGACCGGAGCCGTGATATGGCGACAGACCCTCCCGGCTCGGCTGAAGGCCCTGGCCATTTCTCCGGATGGCCACTGGCTGGCCGCCCTGGTGGGAGGAGATCTGTGGCTGTGGGCCCACCTGGAAGAAAACCCCCAGCGAATCCGGGTCCTCCCCAGGACGATCGATCCCGGCTTCGAATCCCCACCCTGGCCTTCTCACCGGACGGCCGCCAGCTGGCCTGGATTCCCTCGAAATCTGAAGTGCGCCGGATCCGCCTCCCCGAAGGTGAAGAGCTCGAGCCGATCCCCTCATATGAGGCCGGATGGCTCGCCTTCGCTCCGGATGGGAAGACACTGATCCTGGCAGGTCCCACCCGGGGAGAATGGCGGCGGATCCAGGACGGCTCCCTGATTCACCAGACGGAATGGCCTCTCCCGCCCGGAGAGATTGCCCGGACCTTCGCCCTTTCCCCGGACGGCGCGTGGCTCGCGGTTGGGATCGCCAAGGAGGTATATCTCTATTCCGGGGGCGAGGGATCGCTTGGGCGGCAGCTTTCCATCAGCGGTCGAGGAGCCATCCGCCATCTGATCTTCTCGCTGGACAGCCGGTGGCTGGCCGTGGGCACCGACGGGGGAACCGTGCAGGTCTGGGAGCAGGTTGGGATGCGTTTCCACCTCCGATGGCAAAGTGAGGTGTCCGAAAGCGCTATCGTCGGGCTAACCTTCGATCCGGAGGGCTTGCGGCTGGCCATCGCTTCCTCGGGGGGCACTGTGGAGATCCGACGCCTCCCAGAAGGGACGCAGGAGGGTCGCTGGGAGGGATATCTGGAGCCAGTGCTGGACCTGGCCTTTGGGAAGGATCAGCTGTGGATCGCCACCTACAGCCAGCGACCCATCGATACCCCTCAGTGGATTGTATCCCTCTGGAGGGTCACCGGCCATGGGGTCCAACGCGTGCAGCGCCTGAATCTATCTGCGGAGCCTATGGCCGCTCTGTCCCTCTCTCCCGATGGCCGCTGGGCGCTGGCCCCCGATCCCCACCCAACGGGAGCGGCTGGATGGGGGATCTGGCGGACGGCGGATGGAACGCGCACGCTCTGGATCCCCGGGGGAGGAGGTGGGGCTGCCTTCTCGCCAGATGGGAAGATCCTCGCCCTGAGCGATTCGGGGGCGGCTTCCGGCTGATCCGCCACAACGATGAACAGATCATCCGTCATCTGGGATGGCTTTCCGACCCCCCTGTTTTGGTGACTTTCTCACCGGATGGAACCTGGGTGGCTGCCTCCGATGGCCGGGAGATTGGGATCTGGCAGGTCTCCACGGGAGCCAGGCGGCCGCCCGTGAGGTCGACGACCGGGATGGCCGTTGAAGCCCTCGCGCTGTCAGACGGGGGTGAATGGCTGGCGGTGGCGGAGCGCGGGCTTCCTGGCACCTGGATCGCTTTATATGCAACCGCCACCGGACAGCCGGTTGCCTGCTGGCCAGCGGGCTCCGAGGCGGTGCTTCGCCTGACTTTCGGGCCGGGGAACACCTGGCTGGCCTCCGGCACCGGGGATGGAGGGATACGGATCTGGCGGGTGCCGGATGGAGCGCTCCTTCAGTCTCTGAACGGACACACAGATGCCATCGTGGCCCTGAAGCTTTCACCGGATGGACAGACCCTGGCTTCCGGCTCCATCGATGGAACCGTGCGCTTATGGTCCCTGCGTTGAATTCGCCAGAGATACTTGTCCGTAATGCAGAGGCCCGAGAACCAGCTCCGGCGGAACCGGGTGAAGCGGTGCCCCGCCCCTGGGCACCTTGCACCCTGTGGATCCGGGGGTTCCATCTGTCTTTGCCCCTCCTTAGGGGAACCCCAGCCCGCGCCGGCGGGACAGAATCGAAATCGATTCTCAAAGGAAAGGGAGAATCGCCGGAAGGTTTGCCCCTTCCACCGGCCCCATCCACCGCTGGCTCCAATCTATCCGGGCCACCGACCCCTGTCCCCCCACGATCGGGACAGACCGATCCCTCATCGATGGGGACCATGAGAACGACGCAATGGGATAAGCTTCAAATAGAGACAGATCTCCCGCAGGAGGCGAGCAATGCGGATCCAGGAGATACTTGGACGAATCGTTCTGGCTGTTCTCTTGAGTGCGTCCACCGGAAAGTGGACGGAGATTGTCTATGCACAAACAGAGCCCCCCTCTGCTGAAGCCACGCCCCAATCCGAATCCAATACAACAACCGTACTGGATCCTCAACTGGGCCCATCATTTCCCGGCATGGTTCCCGGAGCAGGTGGATATAAGGTGTTCGAACCGGGAGCAATCCGGCGAATGCCGATTCGGGCGCTTAGGGCGTCCGAAGCAGCCTCACTCTCGATCGACCCCATGGCCCTTTATCGTAGTGGATATACGGACGCCTGGATTCACTGGGAACCCGCGGGATTCGGGCATTATGGCTCACATACAAGCGATTCCGATCTCTTCGAGCAGCAAATTTGGGTGGATGGCTTCCTCCGACCGCTCTCCCAGCCGTCCAGCTGGTGGTCGCAGTGCCAGGATCATCGTTCAGGGCATCGCGCCACCTGCACCACGTATTTCTGGTATCCGGTTGTTTGTCGCAACATCTACGCCGAATCTTTCCATCATTTCCATACAGATGGTTACGCCGATGATGATTTCAAAACCAGCGACACGGCGACTGGATGCGGCTTTTAGCGGCTTTTTCCATCAGCCCGGCGACTGGTAAGAAAGCCCGGATTCTGCATAAGAGGATCCGAGATGAAGATGCGCTTGAAGCAGCAAGTGGCTATCCTGGTGGGAAGTGTCATATTTATATTTATAAGCCTCGGATGTCGCCATTCGCCAGCGGATCGGCCGCTTCCTCCAGGTGAGATCCCGGGTATGATTGTCCACGAAACGCAGCGGCCGATTGTGGATTGGGGGATCCCGACTCGTGGAGCTGGTTTGGGGTTCGTCTGGCCGGAGCATCGGCATCTGCCCCCGCTTCAAAGGCCGCAGACCGAGGAGATCTTTCTATCCCCTGGTCAGCCCTTCGCCCCGTATCTGATCCTCCATGCGGGGCAACCCATCACCATGCTGGTAACCGCCATCCTGGACTATCAGCAGATTCCCTTTGAGCTCAATGGAAAATATGGGGCGCTTCATCTGATTCCCTTGCTGCCGGGGGGAGATGTGGAGCTGCCCATGCATATCGATGTTCCCGGGGAAGGATTGCATGATCTGATCGTCATCGCCTTCCTGGATCCCTTGGATTTCTCCACCGATCCGGTCGAGCGCCTTTCTATGTATGCGAGGCTGGTCGGCCGGCGAGCTCGAATCCGTGTGGGCTCGAGCAACCGCCCTGCACGGGAGATGCGCCCCATCCTCCACGGGGCCCCCGTCCCTCGAGAAGTGACCCTTAGCCTCGGCGTCGCGCTCGTTCGCCCCCCTCGATGGCCCTGGGATCATCCCTCTCGACCTGGAGGACAACTGACTGTGGTCGATGGAAAAACGGGCAAGCCGCTGCCGATCGCCATCTGGGCATCTAACCTGAAAGGAGAGAAGGGGGCGGACTACGCCATGATCCTTTTCTTCAATTTCCGGCAAATTCCCTTTCGTGGCCTCCAGGCGTGGACGATCCATCTGGATCCGGATACCGAAGCGATCCTGACCGGGGAGGTCATCCTTCCCTCCACCCCTGGGATCTACCAGATGCAGGTCGTTTATGTGTTCGATCCCTACCGTTCGATCCGGGAACGGGAAGTTCGTGCCCCCTTCGTATTCGGCTCGCAGCGGATCGCGATCCGGGCGCAGGATCCGTGAACCGGCAATCCCCCCCTGGTTGTGTCTTTCGCAACGTTCCCCCTCGCGGCTTCGCCCCGATCTGCCCGGATGCCCCCCAACCCCAGGGCGAGTTGGCGGGTATATCTATACGGAGACAAAACGCGCCGAGGATTCCCCACGGCCTGGCGCCCACAGGCCGTCGCTCAACGGCTTGACCCTCCGACCTCCAGGCCGGGGGTCCGCTGGCCAGCGGCTGTCTCGCCCATCCCCCTGTGGAAATCCACAGGGTGGGGACCGGGAATTTCCACAGTGACAAGGTCCTCCAAGGCGGCTATCCTGAAAGCGAGGGGCGAAGCGGGCAGGCTCCCCCCTGGATCTGTGAGAATGGATCGCACGGCATCCACGGGAGATGCAGAGATGATCGGTCTGGTGGATCCAGACCCCCTTCATCAGATGGCCTGGCGGTCATGGTTCGCCGCCCATGGCTTCCCCCTCGCCTGGATCGCCTCTACCGCTGCCGATGCCCGGCGCGCCCTGAGCGGCCATCCCACCGCTTTCCTGCTGATCCGCTTCGACCTCCCCGACGAGAGCGGCGCCCGCCTCCTCCATTCGATCCGACCTGCCCTTCCGAGCCTCCGCGCTCTCCTTCTCGTCCACACCGCTCATCCTGCCGTTGAAGCCCTGGCATACCGCGCCGGGGCGCTTGGCTGTCTGGGTTGGGAATCGTCCTGCGATCAGATGCTCCACGCCCTTCCCCATGCCCTGAAGGGCCGCCCCCTCTGGACGCTGGAGACTGTCTACCGTGTTGAAGACTGGTGGCGCACATGGGGAGCTCCCTGGGCCGCTCTCAGCCCACGTCAGCGTCGGATCGCCTGGGCGGCCGCCCACGGGTTGAGCGATAAGGAAATCGCTCGCTGGCTGGGATGCTCGAAGGAAACCGTGCGCACCCACCTGAGCCGGGCCCTTGAGCGCTTGGGGCGAGCCGACCGGGTAGATCTGGCCCGCTGGCTGTTCCGGGGCGGTCTGCGGGACCCGCGCTGCGCCGCCCTGCTGGATCTGGAGCCAATGCCCGATGAGCGCACCCTTCTGGAAGCCATCGAGCCGGACTGGATTGAATCACCCCCCATCCTCAGCCCAACCGCAGGATGAACTTCATAAGAAACTTTACGGCTCACCCCCCATTCATACCTGTCGCATGGCGCCCTTCGGGCTATTTCATCTCATCCCTCTATGATGGGGACAGATTGGTCCCCCATCGCAGGGGACCACAGAGTGAATAAGACGTGGCAAACTTTTCCCAGCCCTAAGGATTTCCCACAGGAGGTTCTCATGCGAAGCACTCAACTGTTATGCGCCCTACTGATCATCGCGCTCAACGCTGGAGTGAGCAGGGCGATGGCTCAGGACGCGAAGCCCCTTGTGGGGAGCAAGGAGAACCCTGCCTATCAGAATGAGGTGCTCGGCGTCTCCCTGCGGGCCCTTCCGCCGGAAACGCGCGTCGTGGAAGATCAGTATCTCTCTGACGCCTTCGGCTTCACCCTCGTGGCTCCGGATGGACGGATGGTCCTGCGGGTGGCATGGCGCCATCGCGATCCACCGGACCGGATGGAGCAGCGAGCTCAGGAACTGGCCCGAGGATTCCCAGGCCTGAATCTGCACCCACAGCCAGTCTCTGTGGATTCCTACCGGGGAGTAATGGTTGCCAATGCGCCAGGCATGGATCCCAGCCTTTATGTCTACCTGGCCGCCTACGGCAGGCTCTACGAAATCATTTGCCCCCAGCCGGACGGGAATCGCCAGGGGTGTGAAACCCTGCTGTCCCTGATCGCCTTTGGTCCAGCCAGCCGCTCGCTGGAAGAACTTCACCGGATCCGGGCTGAGGATGCCCTCTACGAGAAGCCGCCGGTTCTGGGATCTCCTCGACCGAAGAGTCCGATAGGGATTGAGATCCTGAAGGAAAAGGAAAAAGTCCTCCACTCCGGAGGAAATGGGGCCTTCTCCGTGGAACCTCTGGCCGCACCGGGTTGCGCCGATTGGCCGACCTGGAAATTCCTCCAAACGCCCTGGGCTTCCACGGCTAACGGGCCCGGCACGCCCTGGCCTCAGGGATGGTCCCAGGCAGGCCCCTCCTACTACGGGGAGGGCTTACATCAATACTGCAATCGGACAAATGGCCTGAATGACTACCACGCCCTGGATTTTCCTTTGAAGGAATGGGATATTGTTTATCCCCCCGCACCGGGACGCGTCCTCTATGCGGGCTGGGCCGGGGGTGGCTGGGCCCCGTTAGGGCGTGTGGTCATTGTGGATTTGGGGAACGGCTACTGGAGTATGGCGGCCCACCTGCGCAGCATCAACGTATCCGCTGGGCAGGATGTGGGGATCAGCACGGTGATCGGTTTTGCCGGCCGCAGTGGTAATTATCAGGACGGCTACTGGCCCTCCAATCACCTCCATCAAGGCCTTTACCTGAACGCTCAACTATATCGGCCGTATGGCGGCATCTACGGCGGCCAGAGCGTAGAACCCCGCCACATGCGATACTTCGGCAACGGAGGAGGGTATTACGAGACCATCGGGCGATACCAGTGGATGAGCTGGTAGGAGGAGAGGATGATGAGGCCTCCTATATGGGGTGTTGCAACCCTGTTGCTGGTCATCGGTGCGAGTGGGTGCGCGCCAGGGAGGGGAATTACCCCCTCCCCGTCCTTCTCTCCAGGCGCCGAAACCCGATGGGCCCCGCAGGCCATAACGCCCTCTTCGTCTGCCACAACGACTTCAGAGGCCGTAGAAGGGACACCCACTCCGCCTTTTACCTTTACGCCTCCTGTGGCCGTTGAGGGGAAGCCCACTCCACCGGGAGGGAAGAAGCCCTGGACGCCGCCTCCCACCTTCACGCTTCCCCCTCCACGGACCTCGTGGCAGGTTTACGAGTTACCGGAGGCGGGGATCCGCCTTCAGGTTCCAAGCGAATGGAAAGTTTTTCGGCAGCCGGGCGCCTACCGGGTCGTGGTCACCGGCGAAGGCGAGTATTATGAAGAACGGGTTATGGTGACTTTCTGCTGCGTGGAGTTACCCCGGACGTTGCCGGAGTTCCAGGAGGCCATCGGTCCTTACTGGCGAACCCTCCATGCCGAGAACTTTGTGGTGAAGCCTCTTCAAGGGAAAGGATGGCAGGGGGTGGCCGTCTGGCATCTCCCCAACACCTGTCTGGATGTATACATCCCCTCGCCGGAAATCGTGCGGCAGATCACATTCTGGCCCATTCTCTGCGAGCCGGACGGGGAACACCTGGTGCCCCTGGGACAGAAAATCCTGGATTCGATAGAGATTTTCCCGCCCAGCGGGGAGTGGAAATAACTTCCCGGAAGTGGGACCAGGCCCAATCCCACCGGGCGCTAAGAGCCGATGCTCCTGGAGATCGAGAAGGAACAGGTGCATGTCTTCACCGGGCTCGCGATTCTGCAACATCTTCTAATTTCATTCAATGGAGTTATTTTTATGATTTAGGTTGTCAAAGAGGTCGCTCCATCTTTTCTAATCAAGATTTGATTGTTATTATTGATTATGGATATCCAGTTTATTTGCAAGGAGTTTATGGGGTTTGTTTACTAATTAGTCACGAATTTATATCTATTTCTCAGATTTATGAAACATTTAAGGGTTTTCTAACCGGCTTCTATATTTGTGCGCCTGATAATGCACATTTGACGCTTGCAATCGGTATTAATAATTCCGGTTCAGGAGTTACGAGAGAGCATGGTTCTCAATGGGCACAACTGATCAACGAACTAAATAATTGGATTCAGAGCCCTCCAAGCTGGGCCTCTAAATTGATAGTGTGGGGATCGATCGATGCTGAACCCGCCTTTGGAGATCCCTCCTCAACACGGGCATGGGTAGAGGGTTATGATGCAATGAATGCTCCTAACTCTTTGTTGTTGAATTTTGGCTCATGCGATGGCTGCCCTTATGCAGGTTGCCCTGCATGTACTCCATCCAATGGATGGACATTGGAGGATATCTGGTATATCTCATGGGGAGCATCGCCTGCTTATCCTATGCCAGAGATCTATCGGTCGGACGGAGTGAACGCCGATCAATGGCATCGCATCGCGCTCTACGGCCTCCAAGCGCATGGGGTTTTAATCCGATTTCGAGGCACCCTTACTCAATGGAACGCCTGTGAGGAGAACCGCCGCTGGGATCCTGAGGCCTGTATTCTCCCGAATGGAGTTCGAACCGATAACCGCCCGGAGGTAGGATACTTACAACTCTATCAAGCCCTGAATCAGGATACCCGAACGGCCCAAACCATGCCATGGTCTTCAGATATTAGTTGGGAGAAGTGAATGAATCGCATAAAATTCCGGTTTTATCGCGGTATTTTTGTGTTTATAGTTGCTTGCTATGGGCTTTCTTCTTGTATTCTATGGGAAGGGGTTCGTGAGTCACCGTTGCCCTTTCCACAGACTGCCACCTTTGAGGCGGCACGAGAAGCCGCATGGCATCAATTCCTGACCAAGGAAGCAGGCAATCGGCATGGGACGCTTCCGCCCTCTGAGCAAACCCCTCCGTGGCAGCGTCCGACCCCCTCCCCGGGGCCTCTGCGATTCCCAACTCCAGAGGGAACCCCAGCGGGGGCCGGTCGTATTCTCCCCTATATCCCCCAACCTCCGGTGAAGGACATGGTGGTGGTGAACGGATGGTCGGAATGGTTAGAGGGAGGACGGGTGCGAATGGACGTCCTGGCCGGAGCGCTCCCCGGCCCGGGAGGCGAGCCCACTGCGCAGGGGGTGCTGGAGGTCTGGGTTTGGGAAAGCACACCGGAGGGCATTCGACCACGCGAGGCGCAGCGCTTCCTGGCCCCAATTCCAGCAGGACCTTTGCGAATCCGGACCGCCGTGGGCGAACGCTTGATCCTGGACACGCCGTCCGGCATCGTGTTCTATTTCGACGTACCAACACGTCGCTTCGTCCCCTCCTCTCTGACCCTCAGCCCTCTGCCCTCACCCACCCCGTAGTACAGGCGGGTCAGGGCTTCCCGGTTTTTCGAAGGCGAGACGGACACAGGGGACGAGGATCGGTCCCTCACCGATGGGTTCCGGAGGATCCACGCCGAGCTCGGGGCTCTTGTGAGTGGGGAGAGTTCCTGCTATAATTTGGGCAGGCGTGGGCGGTTAGCTCAGGTGGTGAGAGCGCCGTGTTGACAACGCGGAGGTCAGAGGTTCGAGTCCTCTACCGCCCATCCGCCGGGCGCCCGCCCCTTCGGGGGCGGGCCTTTGCCTTCTCCGAGGCGGGGAGGCTCGGGTGGCCCCCCGCTCGACCAACCCGACGAAGGGGACATGTCCTTCCGATCCCGTCACGCCAGAGCGCGGGCCCCGCCGGCTGAGAGGGCCCGTCGTGGCGGCCGGGAGGATACCACCCCGGAGGGGCCGCCCCGATCCGGCGCGGCCGGGGTAGGGGCGGACGGCTGGCCCCCGTTAACGGGCCCGGAGGGCGGCCGCGCCCCCGGCGCGGCCGAAATGGGGTGGAACCGCGGGAGGCCCGCGCCTCTCGTCCCGATGGGGCGGGAGGCGCGTTTTGTTTCCAGACCCTCCGCCCTTCGCGCTGCGCCAGGCGGAGAAGAGAGGAGGACCGGATGCCGCAGAAGAAGATCGTGCCCTATCAGGACACATGGCTGTATCGGATCCGCCACTCCTGCGCCCACATCATGGCCCAGGCGGTCCTGGAGATGTTCCCCGAGGGCAAGCTGGGGATCGGGCCGCCCATCGAGGACGGCTTCTACTACGATTTTGATCTGCCCCGCCCCCTGACGCCGGAGGACCTGGAGCGGATCGAGGCGCGGATGCGGGAGATCATCGCCGGGGACCACCCCTTCATCCGCCGGGAGGTCACCCCGGAGGAGGCCCGCGCGCTGTTCAAGGATCAGCCCTACAAGCTGGAGCTCATCGAGGACATCCTGCAGCGCGGCACCGACGAATACGGCAACCCGCTCCCGCCCGGCCAGCGGCCCGTCCTCACCACCTACCGGCACGACACCTTTGAGGACCTGTGCCGGGGGCCGCACGTGGAGCGCACCGGCCAGATCCACCCCGGGGCCTTCAAGCTGCTCCACGTGGCCGGGGCCTACTGGCGGGGCGACGAGCGCCGGCCCATGCTCCAGCGCATCTACGGGACGGCCTGGGAGACGCCGGAGCAGCTGGAGCAGTATCTCTGGCGGCTGGAGGAGGCGAAAAAGCGCGACCACCGGCGCCTGGGCCGGGAGCTGGATCTCTTCTCCTTCCACGAGATCGCGCCGGGCGCCCCCTTCTGGCACCCGAAGGGGATGGTGATCTTCCGCGAGCTGGAGCGCCTCTGGCGGGAGGAGCACGACCGCCGGGGCTACCAGGAGATCTCCACCCCCATCCTGGTCCACCGCAAGCTCTGGGAGCAGTCCGGCCACTGGGAGCACTACAAGGAGAACATGTTCCTGCTGGAGGTGGAGGGGCAGGAGTTCTCCCTCAAGCCCATGAACTGCCCGGAGTCCACGATCATCTATCGTTCCCGCCTGCGCTCCTACCGGGACCTGCCGCTGCGGCTGAACGAGATCGGGCGGCTGCACCGCTTCGAGCGCTCGGGGACCCTCCACGGGATGCTGCGGGTGCGGCAGATCACCATGGACGACGCCCACATCTACTGCCGGCCCGATCAGATCCTGGAGGAGATCGACGGCGTCCTGGACCTGATCTACAGCTTCTACCGCATCTTCGACTTCGAGCCGGAGTTCTTCCTGAGCACGAAGCCCCCCAAGGCCATGGGGGATCCGAAGCTGTGGGAGATCGCCGAGGAGGCCCTGCGCCAGGCCCTGGAGCGCCGGGGCATCGAATACGGCCTGAAGGAAGGCGAGGGCGCCTTCTACGGGCCCAAGATCGACGTCCAGGTGAAGGACGCCATCGGCCGCGACTGGCAGCTGGCCACGGTGCAGCTGGACTTCCAGATGCCGGAGCGGTTCGGGCTGGAGTATATGGATCGGGACGGGACGCCCAAGCGGCCGGTGATGATCCATCGGGCCATCTTCGGCTCCTTCGAGCGCTTCATCGGCATCCTCACCGAGCACTACGCCGGCGCCTTCCCGGTCTGGCTGGCCCCGGTCCAGGCCGTGGTCATCCCCATCACCGACCGCCACATCCCTTACGCCCAGGAGGTCGGGGCGAAGCTGCGGGCGGCCGGCCTGCGGGTCGAGGTGGACGACCGGAGCGAGCGGATGCAGGCCAAGATCCGCGACGCCCAGCTTCAGAAGGTCCCCTACATGCTGATCGTGGGGGATCGGGAGCAGGCGGCGGGCACGGTGGCCGTGCGCCTGCGGACCGGGGAGGATCTGGGGGCGATGGGCCTGGAGGCCTTCCTGGGCCGGGCCATGGAGGCCATCCGCAGCCGGCGCGGGCTGTGAGCGCTCGGGGAGGGTCGCGGCGATGCGCACCCGCAGGGATCTGGAAGCGCTGGAGGATCAGATCCTTGCCCCCTACGGCCAGCGCAGTCGGCTCAGCCGGGGGCGCCGCTACCCGGAGCCCGAGCACGCCTACCGCACCGCCTTCCAGCGGGATCGCGACCGTATCCTTCACACCACCGCCTTCCGCCGGCTGAAGCACAAAACCCAGGTCTTCATCGTCACCGAGGGCGACTACTACCGCACCCGCCTCACCCACACCCTGGAGGTGGCCCAGATCGGCCGCACCATCGCCCGGGCCCTGGGGGTCAACGAGGACCTGGTGGAGGCCATCTGCCTGGCCCACGATCTGGGCCACCCTCCCTTCGGCCACGCCGGGGAGCAGACCCTGGACCGCCTGATGCGGGAGCACGGGGGCTTCGAGCACAACGCCCAGTCCTACCGCATCGTGACCCACCTCGAACGGCGCTACCCCGAGTTCCGCGGCCTGAACCTCACCTATGAGGTGCTGGAGGGGCTGGTCAAGCACGAGACGGAATACGATCACCCCATGATCCGCGACTTCGAGCCCCACCGCCGCCCCACCCTGGAGGGCCAGATCGCCAACGTCGCCGACGAGCTGGCCTACACCGCCCACGACCTGGACGACGGGCTGCGGGCGGCGCTGATCCGGCCCGAGGACCTGGAGGGCCTGGCCTTCTGGGAGGAGCTCAAGCGGTCCATCGGCTGGGACGGCCGGGGGTTCAGCGACCTGATCCGCTACCGGCTGGTGCGCCGCCTCATCGGCCTGATGGTCACCGACGTGATCACCGCCACCGACCAGCGCCTGCAGGCCGTTCAACCCCGCTCCCCGGACGAGGTCCGCGATCACCCGCATCCCCTCGTCGGCTTCTCCGACGAGATGGCCGCGAAGGTCCGGGAGCTCAAGGCGTTCCTCTACCGTCGCCTCTACCGGCATCCCCACGTGGTGCGCATGCAGGCCAAGGCGGAGCGGATCCTCGAAGCCCTCTTCCGGGCGTATATCCAGGAGCCCGAACAGCTCCCCTACTGGGTCCAGGAGCGCATCCGGGAGGAAGGGGACCTGCACCGCGTGGTCTGCGACTACATCGCCGGGATGACGGACCGCTTCGCCCTGGAGGAATACCGCCGCCTGTATGAGGTGACGGATGTGCTGTAACCGGCAGGGCCGCGCCGGCTTCCTTCTCGCCCTTCTCCTGCTGGCCGCCGCGCCGCCGGATCCCCGGTTCGGGGTGGTGGAGTCGCCGGAGGCGCCGGAGCGGGCCGCGGAGCTGGGCGTCGCCTGGACCCGGGTGCGCTTCGCCTGGCATGAGATCCAGCCGAACGGCCCGCAGGACTGGAACCCACCGTGGCCGGCGGAGCGCCTGGAGGCGGAGCGTCGGGCCGGGCGGGAGATCGTCGCCCTGGTGCTGGGGACCCCCCGGTGGGCCCAGGCCGACCCGAAGATCCCGGGCGTCCCGAGAGGCCTCTACGAGGAAGAGAGCCGCCCGGAGAACCTGTGGGCCGCTTTCCTCCGCCGCCTGGCCACCACGTATCCCTACATCCGCACCTGGATCATCTGGAACGAACCGGACATCTGGGATCCCGCTTATCCTGGCTACACCTGGGGCGGCAGCGAGGCGGACTTCGTCCGTCTGGTGCGGGTGGCCTATCGCACCCTCAAGGGGCTGAACCGGGAGAACCGGGTGCTGCTCGGCGCCTTCACCTACTGGTGGGACGCGGTCTACGGCCGCCGGCCTTACTTCGAGCGGTTCCTGGAGGCCCTGGCTCAGGATCCGGAGGCGCCCCGCTACAACCGGTATTTCGATGGGCTGTGCGTGAACCTTTACTTCAACCCGGACAGCATCTACGACCTGATCCGCTGGCATCACGAGCGGATGCAGGCCCACGGCTTCGACAAGCCCATCTGGCTCACCGAGACCAACGCCGCGCCCTCGGAGGACCCGACGTGGCCGGTGACCCGCCCGATGTTCCGGGTCACCCTGGAGGAGCAGGCCGCCTTCATCGGCCAGGCCGTCGCCCTGGCCTTCGCCGCCGGGGCCGAACGGGTGGCGGTCTACAAGCTGATCGACAACCCCACGGATCACTTCGCCAACCCCGAGCCCTTCGGGCTGGTCCGGGAGGATGGCACGCCCCGGCCCGCCTTCCAGGCTTACCGCGTGGCCATCCGACTCCTGGGCCGGCTCCGCGATGCGGCGCGGGTCCGCCACGACACGGTGGCCGTGGTGGAGGTGGAGCGGGCCGACGCCTGGGTCCGCGTCGCCTGGTCCCGCGTCCCTGCTCCTCAAACGGTGATCCTGGCGCGGCGGGGGAGCCTCCGCCTGGCCGTCGACGGCCTGGGGCGCCCGGTTCCGGTCGAGGGGCTCCCGACAGGCTACCGGGTTCTCCTGCCGGGGGCCCGATGCGCCCAGCGCCTGGGAGGCGCCTGCATGATCGGCGGGATGCCCGTTTACATCGTGGAGTCGGTTCCTCCCTCCGCCCGCCTGCCCCGCTGAGCGCCCCCGCCGCCCTCATCGGCCGGAGGCGGGCGGGGACCACACGTCCAGGAAGTTCCCCCAGTCCAGATGGCCGTAATACCCGAACCAGTCCCCGCGGGGATCCAGCGCCTCCACGACCCCGCACGGGGTTCCGCCCGCCGCGGGGATCGCCCACAGCGAGGCTCGATCCCAGCGGTCCAGGCGGACGAACAGGATCCACTCGCCGGCCCAGCGGGGATATTCGTCCCGATA
>CACRXA010000027.1_pt1 | contig 35472 bp, 35 predicted proteins | sample 5377051 | NCBI WGS metagenome assembly CACRXA01 (sample SAMEA6061847, study PRJEB28556) | metagenome | reverse complement strand
GGCTCCACCGCGTCGGCCTCGCCCACCCGCACCGTGCCGTTGAGGATGCGAGTGGGCTCCGGGCGCTCGGACCGGATCACCACCTCGCGGGGAGGCGCGCTGCGGCGGTCCAGGTCCCGCAGCAGGAACTCAATGTGGATGGCCGACCAGGGCCCCACCAGCCGGAGCGCCAGATACCCGGTGGCCAGGGCGAAGCCCATCGCCCCGGCCATCAGCCCCCAGCCGGGCCCGGCGAAGGCCCCCACCGCCAGGCCCAGGACCAGGCCGGCGTCCAGCCCGATGAACAGGATGGCCCCCCACGGCATGGGAGGCGGGCTCAGCAGGGGATCACGGGCGATCATCCCGGCGCTCCGCGCGCTCCTTCAGGCGCTCGACATAGGTGCGGTGGATCCGCCACCACGGGACCAGCAGCCGCAGCAGGATGTAGGCGGGCAGGACCAGCGCGGCGGGGACGATCAGAAGGGCCGCCCCCACCGGCCCGCCCACGACGTAGCCGACCACGCCCCCCAGGAGGGCGCCCACGAATCCCAGGAAGGCCACCGCATCCCACGGGATGCGGGGCGGATCCAGCAGGGGATCGTAGGGATGCCGGCCGTTCATCCCCGCCCCTCCAGCATCCGCCCCCAGCGGATCCCCGTGGGATCCGCCAGGCGATGAAGCGTTCCCAGCAAGGCGAAGGCCAGTTCGGCCACCGTGAGCCGCCCGGGCGCGGTCTTGAGCAGCGCCTCGACCGCGTTCTGCACGTCCATCTGAAACAGCGACCGTCCCCCTTCCAGCCGCCAGCGGTCTCGCAAAAGCCGCCGCATCCCATCCAGGTAGAGCGGATGGGAGAGCAGCGGAAAGGCGATGGTGACCACCGGGCACTCCGTCCGGCGGTAGCCGACGGCCGCCGCCCGCCCCACGGCGGCGATGGGCCAGGCCGTGAGGGGCTCCCCGGCCAGATCGGCCAGGACGGCCTCCAGGGCCGCCTGGTCCAGCGGGGAGAGCCGGATCGGGCGCGGCGGATGCTTCGCGAGGATGGCGCTACACCAGGCCATCCGCTCCGGGACGGAGGAGCGCAGCAGGATGGCCCGGTGGCCATAGGTGGCCATCTCGCCTTCCGGCTCAGTGGCCAGAGCCTGAAAGACAAGAGCGGTCTGAGTCGCGCTCAGGACCATCACGGCTCCTTAAATGCGATACAACCGGACGGGGAGCACGTCTTCCAATAGCTCCCCGCAGGTTTGGCAATACCACGCTCCCTCCTCCCGCGCTCGCGGGTGGGAACGGGAAATCTCCTTCCACCCCTGCTCCCGCACGGCCTGCTTCGTCTTCTCCTCGGCGGCGCAGCGGTCGCACAGGGCGACCAGGGCGCCGCCGCGGGTGGGATCAACCCAGAAGCGCGGCATGGATGACCTCCTCCTTCCGGATTTTCCGAATCGCCTCCCGCAGCCGGGCCAGGCCCTCCCCGGTGGGCTCCACCGGCGTGGACCACGCCTCCCAGGGGAGATCCTCTGGGACGCGGATCCAGCCTCGATCCCGCAACCGCTCCAGGGGCGCGTTCCCGAAGGTCTGGCGCAGGAACCTCATCGCCAGACCCGGGTGGCGGCAGACGTAATGCAGGCACTTCGCATCTGGGACCCTCCGCCCGACGCCCCTCACCGCCTCCCAGGGAGCCTCGATCAGAGGAGGCGGCTCCCGAAACCGGCCCGCCAGGATCTCCTCCGCCCGCTCCAGGGCGAAGCGCCCGGCGGGGGTGAGGGAGCCGGAGTCGTCCAGGAGGCCTCCGTCCCGAAGGGCGCGCCGCATGGCGGGGGAGGCGCTCCCGGGATCCCGGAGCGCCTCCACATGGTCAGGCCGGAGGCCCGTGTAGCGCCAGAGGATGTCCGAGACGAAGCCGCTCATGCCGGGACCTCCGCCTCCTCCACGGGCTCGGGGACCAGGCGGATGGACTCGCCTTCCTTCTCCCACCGCCAGAGCCCGGCGGGGTCGGTGCGGATTCGGAGCCGGTCCGTCCCGGCGTAGACGCCGCGGCGGACCTCGACGCCGTAGGGAGCCAGGGCGGCGTGAAGCAGCGCCTCCGCCTGCTCCATGAGCGCGGCGAAGCGCTCTTGCGTGTCGGGGTCGCGGAGATCGAAGTCGTAGGCGGTTCCCAGGGGAAGCCGGGCCACGTGGACTTCGTCTTTGGAGACGAACGCGGCCTCGGCCCAGAAGCGGACCAGGAAGGGGGGCTGCTTGCCTTCCGTCCTGTGGTAGGTCTGCACCCGCACCGTTCTGGGGCGCAGGGCATCGACCTCGCGGATGAAGTCCTCCCACTTCAGGTAGCCCACGATGTGCTTGCCCATCTCGCCCTCCCTTGGGTATGCTGGGAGTCCCCGCCCGGCGGGGAGAGCGCTCGCCCTCCGCCTCGCCGGGCCCCGCCGCCGGGGCCGCTCCGGCGGCGGTTTTTGTTTGGGTCTCGACGGTTTGACTCAAGCATACCATCAATGTCACACCTTGTCAAGAGGTGTGACAATCGGGGCGGGAGGGATTGGAGTAATAAAAAGCGGGGGCTTCCCAAAGGTGGAAGCCCCCGCTCTCATTCAACCCAACAATGAATCAGCCGCCCAGCATCTTCCTGATCCGACGTCCTCGGAAGTGTCCATACTGCTCAACGGCCGCCTTGTAGATCTCGGCCAGATAGGCCACATCCGCCTCGTTCAGCTTGTAGGCCTTGCCCTCCCGCCCGCCAGGCAGATAGCGGATCAGGCCTGCCTCCGCCCAGCGCAGGATTGTTTGCGCAGGAATCCCATAGCGTCGCTCCGCCTCCCTGGCGGAAATCGGCTGGCCTTCCAGATGGGCATACTTCTCCCGCCCTCCGTTCATGACCCGGCCCGCCTGGGGCTCCACCACAGAGGCTTCCACGAAGGTCATCTTTCCGAACCTGAAAAGTTTTGCCTTGATTTTACCAGAGCGGGCATATTCGATCAACGTCCGGGGCTGGATCCCCAGGCGCTGCGCCGCCTCCTCGATGGTGATAAGCCGGGCGATCTCCATCGCGCGCTCCTCTCCTCTTGAGGCCTTGACAGCTTGCGGCGCGGACGCTATGATGAAGGCGTCACTGGTGTCTCCCCAACGGGAGGCCTTGCCGGCTCGTCCGGGCCAGTGACTTTTTTGTTTCCCCTCCGTTAGAAGGGAATCTCCTCCTCGGGCATCCCTGCCGGTCCTGACAGGACATCCCGGATCATCGGGCGAATCCACCGCCACCGATCCTCCGGCCAGATCTTCAGGCCGTAGCGATCGACCTCTCCCTGCACCTTCCTCAGATAGGGCGCCAGCGAGGCAAAGCGCGCATCCAGAAATGCCGAACGGGGATCCTGCCCGTCGCGATGCATCTGAACGGCCTCGCGAATCGCCCGCCCGATGATGTAGGCCGCCACGTCGGCGATCTGCACGCCGGTGGTGAGCCGGGAGTCCACGAAGAACGGCTGCTCGATGCAGAAGCGGATCTGCTGATAGGAGGTTCCGTGCGTCAGGAAGTGGCGGTGCAGACGCCGCATCCGATCCTCATCCCCTCCTCTGGAGTCCATGACGATCATCGCGATCTCATTCCGCTCCTCCGCCCAGCGATCGATCCGCTCCACCAGGAACTCATGGGCTTTGACATAGGGATCCGGGAAGGCATTCTGATGGGCGAAGGCCGGCTTGTCGATGACGCAGGCGATGATGATCGGATCAACGGAACGGAGGAGATCCGTCAGGGCGGCGGGCAGGGTGGGATTCCGATAGACCTCCCGTCCCTTGACCTCCGAACCGGCGCCGCCCGCCGCAGCAACCCCCAGGCGTCTTGCGAACTCCAGAAAGGACTGCTCCATCGCGTGCCACATGCGGTCCTGGATCCCTACGGCGGCCATGACCAGGAAGGGCTGATCGTTCAGCCCCTTGCCTTTCAGATCCGAATTCCCTGACTCGTCCACATAGAACAGGAAGGCCATACAGACGCTTGCGCCGGCGAGGGATGAGGCGATCCCGCAGAGCGGGCGACGGGACTCGAACCCGCGGCCTCCTCCATGGCAGGGAGGCGCTCTACCGTCTGAGCTACGCCCGCGCTTCGGGGTCCCCGTCCGGTCGAAGACCGGATGGGGGATCTGAGCGGAGGGGGCGGGATTCGAACCCGCGGTGAGCCTTCAAGGGCCCACAGGTGATTTCGAGTCACCCGCCTTCGTCCACTCGGCCACCCCTCCGTCCTCTATTATAGCGCAGGCCCCTCCACGCGCGCCCCTCCACACAAACCCCCGGAGGGCCCTTCCCGCTCCTTCCGCTTCGATCCGCTTTCCCCCCGGCACGGCCTGTGCTACAACAGAACCGCACGAAGCGGACAACCCAACGATTCGTGGCGCACCTCCAGGCCATCCGATCCGGGAGGGGAAGCGATGATCGCCGGCGTGGAGCTGAAGGAGCTCATCACCCACGTCGATGACCGCGGGTTCTTCCGGGAGATCCTGCGGGTCACCGACCCCATCTTCGCCGAAGGGTTCGCCCAGTGGAGCCACTCCCTGATGTATCCCGGCGTCATCAAGGCCTGGCACATCCACTGGAAGCAGACGGACTGGTGGTATGTGGCCTCCGGCACCCTCAAGGTCGCCCTCCACGACCTGCGGCCGGATTCCCCCACCTACCGCCGGACGATGGAGCTCTACCTGGGCGATCACGCCCCCCCGCGGGTGCTGAAGATCCCCCCCGGGGTGGCCCACGGCTGCAAGGTGGTCAGCCCCACCCCCGTCCACCTGTTCTACATCACCTCCCGCACCTACGATCCTTCCGATGAGGGCCGCATCCCCCACGACGACCCCACCATCGGCTACGACTGGCTGGCCCCGCCGCCCATCCGCTGAAGGCCCGCCGGAGATCGGGGAGCGCCCCCATGCCCCTCCGCAACCTGGTGATCACCGGCTTCGTAGGAACCGGAAAGACCACCGTGGCCCGGATCCTGGCCCGGCGCCTGGGACGCCCCTTCCTGGATTTCGATGAGGAGATCGCCCGCCGCGCCGGACGCTCCATCTCCGAGATCTTCGATCGGGACGGCGAGGCCGCCTTCCGGGCCATGGAGGCCGCCCTCTGCCGGGAATGGTCCACCCCCCGGGGATGGGTCCTGGCCACCGGCGGGGGGACCTGTCTCTACCCCGCCAACCGGGCTGCCCTGGCCGCCGGAGGCCATCTCTTCTTCCTGTATGCGGACCTCAACGAAGTCGCCCGGCGGCTGGCCGACGCCACCGATCGCCCCCTCCTCCGGCTCCGGCCCGGGGAAACCCTCCTCGAGCGCCTGCAGGCCCTCTGGAACGCCCGGGAGGCCGCCTACCGGGCCATCCCCCACTGGGTGGATACCACCGGCCGCTCCCCCGAAGCGGTGGCCGAGGAGATCCTCCGGCGTCTGCAGGAGCTCGAAAGGACCGACGACGATGATCCGCACCGAGGACCTGACCCGACGCTATGACAGCACCCTCGCCCTGGACCGGCTCACCATGGAGGTCCGGGAAGGGGAGCTCCTGGCCCTCCTGGGCCCCAACGGCGCCGGCAAAACCACCACCCTCCGCCTGCTCCTTGGTTTGATTTCTCCAACATCCGGGCGCATCTGGATCGCCGGGGAGCCGATGACCCCAGCCCGACACGACCTGCGTCGACGGATCGGCTACCTCCCGGAGACCCCCGGGTTCTGGGAGCGGCTCTCCGCCCTCCAGAACCTGGAGATCTACGCCCGGCTCTACGGCGTCCCGGATCCCCGGCGTCGGGCCATGGCCCTGCTGGAGACGTTCGGCCTGGCGGAGCGGGCCCGGGAGGCTGTGGCCACCTTCTCAAAGGGGATGCGCCAGCGTCTGGCCCTCGCCCGCGCCCTGCTCCCGGATCCGCCCATCCTCCTCCTCGATGAACCCACCGCCGGCCTGGACCCCGAGGCCGCCCGGGAGGTTCGGGAGCTCCTGCAACGCTTGAAAGGCGAGGGGCGCACCATCCTCCTCTGCACCCACGACCTGGAGGAGGCGGAGCGCCTGGGGGACCGGGTGGCCATCCTGCGCACCCGCCTGCTGGCCCTCGACACCCCCGCTCGGCTCCGGGCCCGGTGGTCCGGCGCGGCGGTGGCCATCGAGGTGGCCGACGACCCCGCCCGCTACCTCCCCGTGGTCCGGGATCAGCCCGGCGTGCAGGCGGTGGGGCTCCGGGGGGCCCAGATCGAGGTCCGCGTCACCGACCCCCGGGCCGTCACCCCCCATCTGGTCCGACGGCTGGTGGAGGCGGGGGCCCCCATCCTGCGCGTGGCCCCGGTGGAGGCTTCCCTGGAGGAGATCTACCTGCGGATTGTGCGCGGGGAGCCCGAGCTCCCCGACACGCCTTGAAAGGAGGCCCTCGATGGCGTGGTCCCGGATCGCGGCGATCGCCGAGAAAGAGGTGCATGAAGCCCTGCGCAACCGCTACGTGCTGATGCTGCTCATCACCCTGCCGATCGCCTTCGCCGCCCTCCCGGTTGTGAGCCTGCTCAGCATCCGAGGGCTCCCGGCTTCGCCGCCCTCCGAGACCTCCCGCGGGCTGCCCCCGGCCCTGGCCCGACGGCTGGCCGGCCTCTCCCCCCGGGAGCAACTGGAGGTCTTCCTGACCTCCCAGTTCATGCTCATCCTCTGGATCGCCCCCCTCGCCCTCCCGATGACCATCGCCACCTACAGCGTGGTCGGGGAGAAGCGGGAGAAAGCCCTGGAGCCCCTGCTGGCGACCCCGGTGACCACCGCGGAGCTGCTCGCCGGCAAGGCCCTCGCCGCCGCCGCCCCGGGGATCGCCCTCAGCGGGCTGACCTATCTGCTCATGGTGGGAGCCGCCGGGATCATCGGCCTCTCCGCCCCTGCCTTCCGGGTCCTTTGGGGTCCCACCGCCTGGCTCCAGGTCCTCGGGATCAGCCCGCTGCTCACCCTGCTGGCCACCCTGCTGGGGCTGAGCGTCTCCTCCCGGGTCAACGACCCCCGCCTGGCCGAGCAGATCGGCATGATCGTGGTCCTCCCCCTCCTGGGACTGATCATCGCCCAGAGCATGGGGGTGCTGTGGCTGAGCGGGACCCTGCTCCTGGGGGTGGCCCTCTTCCTGCTAACGGCCGATGGGCTCCTCCTCGCCCTGGCGGTGGCCCTCTTCGAGCGGGAGACCATCCTCACCCGATGGCGCTGAGGACCCAGGGCCTTCCACGAGGGATCCGGCAGGGCCGGTGTTTCACGTGAAACATCACGGCCAGAACACGTGGGGCGACCCATCGATCGGGAGATCCCCCAGGCGGGCCTGGCGGAGGGCCTCGAAGCGAGCCTGACACTCCTCCAGGGTGTCGCCCCCCAGCTTCTCCAGCAGGGCATCGGCCAGGACGAAGGCCATCATCGCCTCCACGATGGGGCAGGCGCGAGGGACCGGGCAGAAGTCGGATCGCTCGTAGCGGGTCTCCGTCGGCTGGCCGGTGGAAAGGTCCACGGAGGGCTGGGGCGTGAGGGTGGTGGCGATGGGCTTGATGGCCACACGGGCCACAATCGGCGCCCCGTTGGAGATCCCCCCTTCGATCCCCCCGGCGCGGTTGGTGCGGCGGACCAAGCGGTCCCCTTCCCGGAAGATCGGATCCTGGGCCTCCGTGCCCCGACGGGCTGCCAGGGCGAACCCCTCCCCGATCTCCACCCCCTTGACCGCCGGGATGCTCCCCAGGGCCATCATCAATCGGGCGCTCAGCCGGCGGTCCCAGTGCACGTGGGAGCCCAGCCCCGGCGGCACCCCGAGGGCCACCCCCTCGATGACCCCGCCCAGGGTGTCCCGCTCCTGCATGGCTGTCTCGACCGCCGCCCGCATATGGGCCGAAGCCTCCGGATCGGGGCAGCGCATCGGGTCCGCCTCCGCCCGCTCGAACCGGGCTTCATAGGGAAGATCCTCCGAGAGGGCCGCCCGGACCGGCCCGATCTGGACCACGTAGCTGCCGACCGTGATCCCGAAGGCCTTCAGGAATTGCTTGCACAGGGCCCCCACCGCCACCCGGGCGGCCGTCTCCCGGGCAGAGGCCCGCTCGAGGCCCGGACGGAGATCCCGGTAGCCATACTTGATCGCCGCCGCCAGGTCCACATGGCCCGGCCGGGGGATCGTCATCGGCGCCACCGCCCGCCCCCGCCATTTGGCGTGATCCCGGTTCTCGATCTGAAGGGCGATGGGCGCCCCCGTGGTCCTCCCTTCCAGGACCCCGCTCAGGAGGACCGCTCGATCTTCCTCGATCTTCATTCGGGGCCCCGCCCCCAGGCCGCGCTGCCGTCGGGCCAGCTCCCGGTTCACCGCCTCCACATCCACCGGAAGGCCGGCCGGGAGGCCCTCCAAGATGGCCACCAGGGCCGGCCCATGGGATTCCCCGGCCGTGAGAAACCGCAAGGGCATGCCCGTTCACCTCCCCGCCCGAGAATAAAAACCGATACGATTCGGGGGACGCCTGCGGGCGTCCCCCGAACCCGATGTCGCATCCCGCTTCCTCCCCCGACCGGGCCTTTCACCCTTTAGCGACCCGGAGCACGCCCAGGAGGAGGGACATCCCGTCGATGGTGGCCCGCTCCACCGCCTCCGCCGCCGGGGGCGGCGCCATGGGGAGGAGCTGCTCCGACAGGGTCTCCGCCTGGATGTAATCGGCGTGGGCCGCGATGGCCTCCGCCAGCCCGGGATCCGCCTGATAATAGGTCACGATGCGGTCGGCCACGTCGAAATCCGCCCGCTTGCGCAGCTCCTGGATCCGCCGCACCACCTCCCGGGCCAGCCCCTCCTTCCGCAACGCGTCGGTGAGCTCCGTCCACACCGCCGCCACGTAGTCGTTCTCCTCCACGAAGACCCACCCCGGCTTCGGCCGGTAACGGACCTCCAGGTCCTCCGACCCCACGTCCACAACCTCCCCGTCCACCTGCACGGCCACCGTCTCCCCCCGCTGCAGGGCCCGGAGGATGGTCCGGGCGGGCAGCCCGGCCAGGGCCTCCTGCACCAGGGGGAACCGCGCCCCCAGCCGCGGCCCCAGGCGGTCCGGCCGGACCCGGATCTCAGGATCGGCGACCTCCGTGAGGTCCCCGATGAAGGTCAGCTCCTTGATGTTCAGCTCGTCCAGGAGGATGTCCGCCAGGCGGCGCACCGCTTCCGCCTCCTCCGGGCTCCGCACCCGGAAGGCGATCCGGGCCAGGGGCTGGCGCACCCGGATCCGGGCGGCGTTGCGGGCCGCCAGGCCCATGCTGGCCAGGCGCATCACCAGCCGCATCTCCGCCCGCAACCGCTCGTCCACCCGCGACGGGTCCGGCTCCGGCCAGCGGGAGAGATGGACGCTCTCCGGGGCCTCAGGGTTCGCCCGCGCCACCAGGTTGCGGTAGAGGGCCTCGGCGGTGAAGGGGATGAAGGGCGCCAGCAGATGGCTCAGGGTCACCAGGCACTCGTAGAGGGTATGATAGACCGCCGCCTTGTCGGCGTCGTTCTCGTTCTTCCAGAACCGGCGCCGGCTGCGGCGCACATACCAGTTGGAAAGATCGTCCACGAAGGCCATGATCCGCCGGCCGGCCGTCGTCGGGTCGTAGTTCTCCAGGGCCTCCGTGACCTCCTGGATCAGGGCGTGCAGCTCCGCCAGGATCCAGCGGTCCAGGGGCGGGCGCTCGGCCACCGGCGGCGCCGGGACCGCCCGGGGATCGAAGCCGTCCAGCCGGGCGTAGGTCACGAAGAACCGATAGGTGTTCCACAGGGTCAGCAGGAAGGTCCGCACCACATCCCCTACCAGGTTGACCGAGATGCGGCGCTCCTGGCCCGGCGGCGACACGGTGTAGAAATACCAGCGCAGGGCGTCCGCCCCGTGGACGTTGATGACCTCCCAGGGATCCACCACATTGCCTCGGGACTTGGACATCTTCTGGCCCTTCTCGTCCAGGACCAGGCCCAGGGAGATCACGTTCTTGAAGGCCACCGAGTCGAAGAGCAGGGTGGCGATGGCGTGCAGGGAGTAGAACCAGCCCCGGGTTTGATCCACCCCCTCGCAGATGAAATCGGCCGGGAACTGCTCCCGGAAAAGCTCCTGGTTCTCGAAGGGGTAGTGCCACTGGGCCACCGGCATGGCCCCGGAATCGAACCAGACGTCGATGACCTCGGGCACCCGCTGCATCAGCTCCCCGCACCGCCCGCAGCGATAGCGCACCTCATCCACATACGGCTTGTGCGGATCCCAGGGCTCCGGCCAGCGGAAGCCCGCCGCCTCCACCTTCTCGCGCAGCTCGGCGTAGGAGCCGATGCACTCCCGGTGGCCACAGCGGGCGCACTCCCAGATGGGCAGCGGGATGCCCCAGTAGCGCTCCCGGCTGAGGGCCCAGTCCACGTTGTTCTCCAGCCAGTTGCCGAACCGCCCCTCGCCGATCTGAGGCGGATACCAGCGGATGGTCTTGTTCAAGGCCACCAGGCGGTCCTTGAAGCGCGTGGTCTCGATGAACCAGGAGGTCCGGGCGTAATACAAAAGCGGCGTCCCGCACCGCCAGCAGAACGGATAGGTATGCCGATAGATCCCGGCGAAATAGAGAAGCCCCCGCCGTCGCAGGTCCTCGATGATGAGGGGATCCGCGTCCTTGACGAACATCCCCCGCCAGGGCGTCACCTCGTCGATGAACCGGCCCCGCGGGTCCACCGTGACCAGCACCGGCAACCCGTGCTCCCGGCCCAGCTGCATATCCTCCGCGCCGAAGGCCGGGGCGATGTGCACGATCCCCGTCCCCTCCTCCAGGCTGACGAAGGGGGCCGTGACCACGTAATGGGCCTCCTTCTCCAGGGGGAGGAAGGTGTAGAGCGGACGGTAGCGCAGGCCGGCCAGCTCCCGCCCGGGCATCCGGGCCACCACCCGATAATCCCCCTGCAGCGCCTGCTCCAGGAGGGCCTCCGCCAGGATCAGACGCTCGACCTCGCCGTCCCGCTCCTGCTCCACCATCGCGTAGGTCGCCTCCGGATGGACGGCGAGGGCCGCGTTGCCCGGCAGCGTCCACGGCGTGGTGGTCCAGACCAGGAAATACGTCCCCTCCTCCTCCCGCAGCGGGAACTTCACGTAAACCGAGGGATCCTCCGTGTCCTCCCGGTAACCCAGGGCCACCTCGTGGTCGGAGAGGGGCGTGCCGCACCGCGGGCAGTAGGGGACCACCTTGTAGCTCTGATAGAGCAGCCCCCGATCCCAGAACTGGCGGAGGATCCACCAGACCGACTCGATGTATTCGTTGCTCAGGGTGATGTAGGCATCCTTCAGGTCGATCCAGAAGGCGATGCGCTCCGTGAGGGTCTCCCATTCCTTCACATAGCGAAACACGCTTTCCTTGCAGCGCTGGTTGAACGCCGCCACCCCATAGCGCTCGATGTCCGCCTTCGAGGTGAAGCCCAGCTCCTTCTCCACCTCCAGCTCCACCGGCAGCCCGTGGGTATCCCACCCGCCCCGGCGGAGGCAGTAATACCCCCGCATCGTCTTATAGCGCGGGAACAGATCCTTGAAAGCCCGGGCCAGCACGTGATGGATGCCCGGCAGGCCGTTGGCCGTGGGCGGCCCCTCATAAAACACATACCGCGGCCCACCCTTCGTCTGCTCCATCGAGCGCTCAAAGATCCGCTTCTCTTTCCAGAAAGCCAGGATTTGCTCCTCTAATTGCGGGAAATTCACACGAGCCGGAACCGGTTTGAACATGATCACCTCCCGAATTCGATCTTCTGATTTCAGAAAGTCGCGCGCCTTTCACCCTGCGGCGGTCGGCGGGATCCTTACGGGCTGGGATCGAGGGCGATCTCGATACGCTTGTTGATCCGCCCTTTGCTTTTGTAATCCACGATGCGGATCCGGCCGACCTCCCGGGTGTTGGCCACATGGGTTCCGCCATCCGCCTGGATATCCAGCCCCTCGATCTCCACGATCCGCACGGTCCGGATCTCTGGGGGCAGGAGATTGGCCTTCGTGCGGATCAGGTCGGGGTGGCGGTCGACCTCCTCCCGGGGCATGAAGAAGACCCGCACCGGGCGGGCAGCGGCCACCTCCGCGTTCACCTTCTCCTCGATCTCCCGGACCAGCTCCCCACGCAGGGTTTCGAACTCGAAATCCATGCGGCCGCGCAGGGGCTCCATGTTCCCACCGGTGACCTTGGCCCCGTAGTCCCGCCAGACCACGCCGCACAGGATGTGAAGGGCCGTGTGGGTGCGCATCAGGGCGTAGCGGCGCTCCCAGTCGATCTCCCCGCGCACCGTCTCCCCGACAGGCGGGGGCGCTCCCTCCACTTCGTGCCAGACCAGGGAGCCCTGACGGCGGACGGCGGTCACGCGCCAGGTGCGGACGCCATCGGTCAGCCATCCCACATCGTGGGGCTGGCCGCCGCCTCCCGGATAGAAAGCCGTGGCGTCCAGCGCCACCGCCGTTCCCTCCGCTGCCACCACCGTCGCCTCGAAGGTCCGCTGATAGGCGTCCGTGAGGTAGAGCAATCGGGTCTCCATCGGAGGATCCCTCCTCCATGAAACAAAATCGGCCCTCGCCCCGGAGGGACGAGAGCCGACGGCTCCCGCGGTACCACCCTGCTTCCCGGCTGCGCCGGGCCACTCCTGACGGGGACAGGCCGGATCCGCCGTCCGATCCCCGCGCCCTGGATAACGGGAGGCGAACCCCGGGTGAGCCTACTGACCCGCCGGATCGCGGGCGTTCGGTCACCGGCTCGGGAGGGATCTTCAGCCCGGCATCGGCATCCGGCTCCCACCGCCCCGGACTCGCTGGGCCCGACGGCCCGGGCCTACTCGTCTCCGTCATCGCCGTTGCCCGGATTCGGTTGTTCGAAGTCCGCCGATCCGAGCGCTTTGGAAACACTATAGCGGGATCGGAAGGAGTTGTCAACCGCGTATGGCCGCCGAGCCGGATCCCAAGGAGGAAGCACGGATCGCCGAGCACCGCTCGGAACCCGGGAGGCCGTGGCCCGCGCGGATCCCGTATCGAACGGTTGGGAGGTTGCGGGGCTCCGCCGCTGGGGATGGCCATGCGGCTGCGGATCGACATCGCAGATCGCGCCGCCCATGCGACCACAGGGAGTTGCCTCTCCGGCGGGTTCCGGGGTAAGGTGGAGTGAACATCCATGGATCACCCGCGGGTGAGGCCTCTGCCTTCCATAGGCCGGTTGGCCCATCCCGCACCGGAGGAGAGCCAGCGATGATCCCAGCGGGACCTGAAACCTCCCTTCGCCTGAACACGGAGATCGATGCGCTGTGCGTGCATGCCATCCGGGCGCTGGTAATGGATGCGGTGGAGCAGGCCCGCTCGGGCCATCCCGGCATGCCGATGGGGATGGCCGACGCCGCGTATGTGCTGTGGCGCTACGTCATGCGCCACAACCCCCGCAACCCGCTCTGGCCCAACCGGGATCGCCTGGTCCTCTCCGCGGGGCATGGCTCGATGCTGCTGTATGCCCTGCTCCACCTTTCCGGCTACGACATGCCGATGGAGGAGATCCGCCGCTTCCGCCAGTGGGGGAGCATCACCCCGGGCCATCCGGAATACGATCCCCACCGGGGCGTCGAGACCACCACCGGCCCCCTCGGCCAGGGGTTCGCCAACGCGGTGGGGATGGCCCTGGCCGCCCGCATGCTCGCCGAGCGCTTCAACCGGCCGGGCTACCCCATTGTGGACCACTTCGTTTACGTCATCGCCTCGGACGGCGATCTGATGGAGGGAATCTCCCATGAGGCCGCCTCCCTGGCCGGCCACTGGGGGCTCGGGAACCTCATCGTCCTCTACGACGACAACGAGGTCTCCATCGACGGTCCCACGGACCTGGCGTTCACCGAGGACGTGGCGATGCGCTTCCGGGCCTACGGATGGCACGTGCTGGACCTCGACGGCCACGACCGGGAGGCAGTGGCCCAGGCCCTGGCTGAGGCCCGACAGGTGAGCGATCGCCCCTCCCTGCTGATCTGCCACACCCACCTCGCTTACGGCAGCCCCAATAAACAGGACCGGGCGGAGGCGCACGGGGCGCCCCTGGGGGCCGAGGAGGTGCGACGGACCAAGGAGCGGATGGGCTGGCCCGTTGAACCTCCCTTCTACGTCCCGGAGGCGGTCTACGCCCATATGCGCAGGCTGATCGAAGAAGGTGCCCGCTGGGAGGCGGAGTGGCGCGCCCGCTTCGAGGCGTATGCTGCGGCTTATCCGGATCTCGCGGCGGAGTGGGCGCGCTGGTGGCAAGGGGAGCTCCCGGAGGGCTGGGAGGAGGCGGTCCCCACCTTCCCACCTTCGGCGGACGGGATGGCCACGCGCGCCGCCTCCGGCAAAGTGCTCAACGCCCTGGCCCGGGTCATCCTGAACCTGGTGGGAGGCAGCGCGGACCTGATGGAATCCACCCAGACGTATCTTCACGGCTTCCCGGCGGTCGCCCGCGGCCGCTTCGAGGGCCGGAACATCCACTTCGGCGTGCGGGAGCACGCCATGGGGGGCATCCTCAACGGCATGAGCCTGTATGGCCCCTTCCGGGTCTACGGAGGCACCTTCCTGGTGTTCAGCGACTACATGCGGCCCGCCATCCGGTTGGCGGCGATGATGCGCCGGCCGGTGATCTACGTGTTCACCCACGACAGCATCGCTGTGGGCGAGGACGGGCCCACCCACCAGCCGGTGGAGCACCTCACCGCCCTGCGGGCCATCCCGAACCTGTGGGTGATCCGGCCGGCGGATGCCAACGAGGTGGCCGAGGCCTGGAAAGTGGCCCTGCGGCGGCGCGACGGGCCGGTGGCCCTGATCCTCACCCGCCAGAAGGTGCCGGTGCTGGACCGGAGCGTCCTGGCCCCCGCCTCCGAGCTGGCCCGGGGAGGCTACGTCCTGGCCGAGGCCGGAGGCGGGAAGCCTGACCTGATCCTCATCGCCACCGGCTCGGAGGTCGCCCTGGCCCTGGCCGCCCGGGAGCAGCTGGAGGCCCAGGGGATCCCCACCCGGGTGGTGAGCATGCCGTGCGTGGAGCTCTTCGAGGCCCAGCCGGAGGCCTATCGGCAGGCCGTGCTGCCGCCGGGGATCCCCCGCCTGGCCATCGAGGCCGGGATCCCATGGGGATGGTATCGTTACGCCCAGGCCGTCGTCGGGCTGGAGCGTTTCGGCGCCTCCGCCCCTTACCCCGAGGTCTACCAGCGCCTGGGCTTCACCGTCGAGCGGGTGGTGGAGGAAGCCCTGCGGCTGCTCGGGCGTGGAGGGGCGCCCGGCTCCGGATAGGATGGGCTTCAGCTCCGAACTTTGCTCTCCTTCGCGCTGAACCGGAGCGCCGGAGTTGCAACGGAAGATGGGCCTCCGGATGGGGGACGGAAGGGGCTCTTAATCCATCGCCGGGGCCGGGACCTCCTCCAGGAAGAGCTCATCCGCGTCCTCATCGTAGGCGAAGAGCTCGGCGTAACGGCCCCAGTGGATGGCGATGTCCAGCTGGCGCTCCGCCTCCTCCGGAGTGAAGTCCAGCTGGAGCTGCTCCCGGAAGTAGTCCGCGCTGACCCGTCCATCGTCGTCGGCGTGAAGGGTCTCGTAAATCCAGCGGATGATGGGCAGGCGCAGGAGGCGGCCGGCAACGATCTCTTTGCGGGCCAGGATGCTGGCCTCGGCGAAGGCCTCCCCCAGGGGGGTGAGGGTGATGTCCCCCTCCGCCACCTTCACGAATCCCAGCAGCTCCGCCGCCTCCACGATGGTCAGCATGTCATCCAGCTCGTAGCGCAGCTCCTCCGCCAGGCGATAGAGGTCCGCCCAGCCCCCTTCCTCCAGCAGCTTCTCCGTCAAGCCGGCCACCGCGTTGATGCGGGCCTCGGGCATCCGGTAGGCCCGGCCCGGCTCCCCCGGCCGCTTCCCGGGCACCTGCTCCTCCGTCCGCCCGGCGATGGTGGCGTAGACCCGATCCACCATGGCCTGGAAATACGCATCCTTGCGGCGGCGGGGATGGGGCAGCCGGACCTCCAGCTCGGCGATGACCCGGCCCGGGTCCTTGTCCATCAGGATCAGGCGATCGGCCATCCACACTGCCTCTTCGATGTTATGGGTGACCAACAGGATGGCCTGGATGGGCAGGCGCTTGGAAAGCCACAGCTCCATCAGCTCGCCCCGCAGCGCCTCCGCCGACAGCACGTCCAGGGCCGAGAAGGGCTCATCCATGCACAGGAGCTCCGGCTCCGCCGCCAGAGCCCGGGCGAACCCGACCTTCTGGCGCATCCCGCCCGAGAGCTCCCGAGGGTAGGCGTGCTCGAAGCCGTCCAGACCGACCATGTCGATCAGCTGCAGGGCCCGCTCCCGGCGCTGCGCGGGGGGAACCCCCCGGGCCTTCAAGGCCAGCTCCACGTTGCCCAGCACGGTGAGCCAGGGGTAGAGGGCAAAAGTCTGGAAGACGATGGTGGCGTAGGGGTTGATGCCCCGCAGGGGCTGGCCCCGGTAGCGGATCTCCCCCTCGCTGGGCTGGGCCAGGCCGGTGATCATCCGCAACAGCGTGGATTTGCCGCAGCCGGAGGGACCCAGGAGGGCCACGAACTCCCCAGGGCGGATCTCAAAAGAGACCCGCTCCACCGCCACCACCTGACGGGGCGGCCGCCCATAGATCTTGGAGACGTTCCGCACCTCTACCAGCGGTCCGATCCCCCCCATCGCGCCCTCCGGAGGACGAAGTCAACGGCCTGCGCCCCGCCCATTATAGCGCAGCGAAGGCAGCTTCCCCGGATTTCCCATTTGAGTGGAGCGGAGAAAACCGGAGAGATCCGGATCGCTTCGCCCGGACCTTGCCAGGGGGAAAGGATGGGGATATAATCCGTTGGTGGAACGACGGGGCGTGGCGCAGCCAGGTTAGCGCGCGTGGATCGGGACCACGAGGTCGGCGGTTCAAATCCGCCCGCCCCGACAAGGCCGGCGGAAGAGGCTCCTTCCGCCGGCCTTTTGAATTACCTCGGGGATCCCCGAGAGCGCTCCAGGGCCCGCAGGGCCAGCCAGGCTCCGATCAGGACCCCCAGGGCCAGATACAGCCAGGGGCTCTCCAGGAAGCGGGTCCATGACACCGTCGCGGCGGCCGGGGAAGGGGAAGGAGCCCCCACCGCCGGGATGAACACGTGATAGGGGGAAGGCGGGGGCGTGGGGGATAACCCTGTGGATCCCGCGATGCCACCGCTCAGGAGATCGCTCAGCAGATGCGCCAGGACGGACAAGGGTCCTCCCTCAACGCCACACGAAGCGCGGCAGTCGCTCGATATCCTCCCGACGGACCCGCAAGCGGATCCCCTCGCCGTCCACCTGCTCCACGTAGGCGATCGGGATGCTGATCTCCTGATAAAGGATCACCGGCTCCCGCCAGACCAGATGAGTGGGACGCCCGGACACCGGGTCGACCAGCACCTCGGCCACCGTCCCCAGCACGCCGTCCGCACAGATCAGGGATTTCCCGGCGAGATCCTGCGGAGAGACCGTCATGGCGTTCAACCTCCCAGCTCCGGCGCGCCCCCTGCGGCAGGGGGCGCGCCCCGGCTTTCCAGAGGCGCCAAGGCCATGGTAACACCGCCCCCGGCTTCCCTCCGTGGCCGTTCGGTGAAGGTCCCGTGAGGCTTCCGTGAACATCACCCTCCCGCCCTCCCCCATATCTGGCGGGTCCGACCAGGTCTTCCCGAAGATCTGGGAAGGCGGGCCTGCAAGCCTCCCCTTCCCCCTCTCGTTCAGGCCAGGCAGGCCTCCGGGGTCAATAACCCCGGGCCTTATCGACCCGGTTGAGCAGAGGCTCGCCGCGCATGTAGCGGGCGAGGTTCTCCTCGAAGATCTGCGCGGCCCGGGCGTCGTAGTGGGGGGTGAAGCCGGCCACGTGCGGGCTGATCAGCACGTTGGGCAACCGCCAGAGGGGATGCTCCGGCGGCAGCGGCTCCTGCTCGAAGACATCGAGGGCCGCCCCGCCGATCCACCCCTCCTGCAACGCCCGGATCAGCGCGGGCTCCTCGCACACGGATCCGCGGGCGATGTTGATCAGGAAGGCGTCTCGCTTCATCGTCCGGAAGGCCGCCTCGTTGAACATCCCGCGCGTCTCCGGCGTCAGCGGGACGGCGATGACCACGATGTCGCTTTCGGCGAGCATCTCGTGCAGCTGCGCCGGCGTGTAGAAACGATCCGGCAGCGTCCCCTCCGGGTCCCCTGTGCCGGGGAAGACGAAGCCGTGATCCCGATGATCCTCCCCACGCTGCATGGCCAGCACCCGCATCCCGAAGGCCTTGGCCAGGCGGGCGACCTGCCGGCCGATGCTGCCGTAGCCCACGATGCCGATGGTCTTCCCCCACAGCTCCTCCGGCACGAAGAGCGCCCATCGCTCCCGATCCGGTGGCCACTGGCCCCGGGCTTGCCACTCCAGCATGCGAGGGAGACGGTGGAACCATGCCAGGGCCATCGCGAACACGTATTCCGCGATGTTGATCGCGTGCACGCCGCTGGCCGTGGTGAACTCCACCGGGCTGCGAAACAGGGGATGCTCCAGCACATGATCGGCCCCGGCGGAGTGCAGCTGCACCCAGCGCAGGCGTGGCACCCACTCGGGAGGCGGCAGGGTGTTGAAGGTGTAAAGGATCTCGACCTCCCGCCATACCTCCAGCGGGATCTTCTCCGCATGGCGTGTGGGGTGAAGCTCGAAGCGCAACGCCGGCCAGCGGGCCTGCCAGCGGGCCACCCACTCCGGATCGAACCGAGCGGTGATCAGCACCCGTCGGGTCTCGTTGCTCATGCGTCTCTCCCTCCATGCGGAAAGATCCACCTGCACGAGCATGATGCCCCCGGCCTGCCCTGGCCGGAAATTCACAACCCGATTCCTCATATTATGAAGATCCCGTCGCCGTCGTAGAGGCTGTGGATTGTGGAGATCTCAAGGGCTCCCGTTCGAGCCCTCGTATATCTGCGGGGGAAGGTCCCTCTCCCAACCAGATCTGGGAGAACTCGCCCTCTGGGGCATGGAGAGGGGGTGTGGAAAACCCTTTAATAAAGGCGCGTGTGGAAAACTCATGGAAATTGTGGAAAACCGAACAGCCCCCATATATGGGGGATCCTCCAATGCGGATCGCCAGCGCGCTGTGGATGTTGGGGAAAAAGGATGGCTTCTGGGGAGAAGTTATCCCCAGCATGACCTTCTTTTCCACAGGTTTCACGCCGGTTTTCCCCAGCCGCCGCCTTCCTCGGCCCCATCGGCTGCCCCGAGATCCTGGGGTTTCGGAAAGGCCTCCTCCCATATCTGGGGGATGGGCCGGGAGTTTTCCACAATCCGTGGAAAACTCCCGGCTGCGGTTTCACGCGCCTCGGGTTCAGGCGGGGACCCGGGGGAGGTCGGCGAGGGCTCGGAGGACCTCCTCGGCTGGGTATTCGTAATCCGGCAGCTCCCCGCGCAGGTATTGATCGTAGGCGGCCAGGTCGAAGTGGCCGTGGCCGCTGAGGTTGAACAGGATCACCCGCGGGCGTCCTTCCTCCTTGGCGCGCAGCGCCTCGTCGATGGCCGCGCGGATGGCGTGGGCCGACTCCGGGGCCGGGAGGATCCCCTCGGCCTGGGCGAACCGGACAGCGGCCTCGAAGACTTTCGTTTGCGGGTAGGCGACGGCCTCCAGGTAGCCCTTCTCGTAGAGGGCGCACAGGATGGGCGCCATCCCGTGGTAGCGCAGCCCGCCGGCGTGGATGGGAGCGGGGGTGAAGGTGTGGCCCAGGGTATACATCTTGAGGAGCGGGGTGGTCCGCACCGTGTCCCCGTAGTCGTAGGCGTAAACCCCTTTGGTGAAGCTGGGGGCGGCGGTGGGCTCCACCGCAACGAAGCGAATCGGCCGCCCCTCGACGATCCGATCTCGCATGAAGGGCAGCGCCAGCCCGGCGAAGTTGCTGCCTCCGCCCACGCAGCCGATGACCACGTCGGGGTATTCCCCGGCCATCTCCATTTGCTTTTTCGCCTCCAGGCCGATCACGGTCTGGTGGAGCAGCACATGGTTGAGGACGCTCCCCAGGCTGTATTTCAGGCGCCCGCCGCTGGTGGCCGCCGCCTCCACCGCCTCGCTGATGGCGATCCCCAGGGAGCCCGGGGAGTCCGGGTTCTCCGCCAGCACCTTGCGTCCTGCAGCGGTCTCCGGGCTGGGGCTGGGGATCACCCGCGCCCCGAAGGTCTCCATCAGGATGCGCCGGTAGGGCTTCTGGTGGTAGCTGACTTTGACCATGAAGACGGTGCACTCCAGGTCGAAGAACCGGCAGGCCATGGCCAGGGCGCTGCCCCACTGCCCTGCTCCGGTTTCCGTGGTCAGCCCCCGCACCCCTTCTTGCTTGTTGTAGAAAGCCTGGGCCAGGGCGGTGTTGAGCTTGTGGCTGCCCGCCGGGCTCACCCCCTCGTATTTGTAGTAGATGTGCGCGGGGGTATCCAGCATCCGCTCCAGCCGGCGGGCGCGGATCAGCGGGGTGGGCCGGTAGAGACGGTAGATCTCCCGCACCGGCTCCGGGATCTCGATCTCCCGCTCCCGGCTGACCTCCTGCTGGATCAGCGCCATGGGGAAAAGAGGAGCCAGATCCTCCGGGCCGATGGGGCGGCCGGTGGCGGGATGCAACACCGGCGGCAGCTCGAAGGGAAGATCCGCCAGGATGTTGTAATACGCCCGAGGGATGTCCTCTTCGGAGAGCAGGAAACGCGTTCGCTCGCTCTTCATGGGGCACCTCCGCCATGGTTTTCGGAAAGAGGGGCGAGGCCGAGCCCCGCCCCTCGCGGTTTACGGCAGCTGGGCTTTCAGCTCGGCCAGGCGACGGGCGCTCAGGCCCATCGCCTCCCGGGCCTCCGCCAGGGTGGCCTGGGAGATGGGGCGGACCTTCGCCGCGCCGGCGGCCAGGATCTCGTCGATCAGCTGAGGTCGCGCGGCATAATACGCCCGCCGCTCGCGGATGGGCGCGAGGAACCGTTCAAGGGCGGCGATCAGCCGGCGCTTGACCTCCACATCGCCCACCTTCCCCTGGCGATAGCGCGCCTTGAGCTCCTCCACCTCGGCTTTGTCGTCGTTGAAGGCCTCGTGGTAACGGAACACCACGTTGTGCGGTGCATCGGGGTCCGCCGGGATATCAGGCCGGATGCGGGTCGGGTCGGTGAACATCTGCATGACCTTGCGGGCGACCTCCTCAGGGGGATCGCTGAGGAAGATGGCGTTGCCCAGGGATTTGCTCATCTTGGCCCGGCCGTCGATCCCCGGAAGGGTGGGCACGTCCCCGATCAGGGCCTCGGGCTCCGGGAAGACCTCCCCGTAGAGGCTGTTGAAGCGACGGGCGATCTCCCGGCACAGCTCCACGTGGGATTCCTGGTCCTTCCCTACCGGGACGATCTCCGCCTTCACGTGGAGGATGTCCGCCGCCTGGAGGATGGGGTAAAGCATCAGACCCATCGAGGGGTTCTCGATCTTCTGGTCCCGGATCATGTCCTTCAGGGTGGGGATGCGCTCCACACGAGGCAGGGTGACCAGCATGGAGAAGAGCAAGGTGAGCTCGCAAACCTCCGGGACGTCGGACTGCAAATAGATGGTGGTCTTCTCGGGGTCGATGCCCACGGCCAGGTAATCCAGCACGATCTCCCGGATGTATTCCCGGGAGGCCAGGATGTCCGCCTTCTCGGGTCGGGTGGTGAGCGCGTGATAATCGGCGATGAGGAGGAAGACCTCGTACTGGTCCTGCAGCCGGACCCGGTTGGCCAGGGTTCCCACGTAGTGGCCCAGATGGAGCGGCCCGGTGGGCCGATCGCCGGTCAGCACGCGTTTTTTGTTCCCCATCGCAACCTCCTCGTGTCCTGGAGAATGCGGAGCCCCAATCACCTCCGGAAAAACGACAGGGCCCGTCCCCTGAAGGGACGGGCCCTGTGTGAACCCGCGGTGCCACCCTTCTTGGGCTTGGCCTCTCCGGGGGAGAAGCCAGCCCCCCTCCTTCGCGCAGGCGCCGCCCGGTTGGGATCGCCGGGCGAGGCCCTCAGCCGATAACGGTGGCGTCTCCGGCCGCGCCTACTGCGGAGGAATGCTCCGGTTCGGGCGGCTGCTCCGGGGCCCATTCAGGATCCGGATCCGCATCGGGCTCCCACCTGAACCCCGACTCTCTGGGCGGCGCCGGATCCCTACTCTTCCCCTTCATCGCATTTAAGGCTCTCCGTTGGAAGGCGATGCTGCCCGGAGGCCTTCCCTTGATTTGTTCCCACTTTAGCATCTGCAGCCGGATTTGTCAAATCCCGCCCCAGGCTCAGGGGGCGGGCGGTCGGTCGCCCTGCTGCGCGCTTGGAAAGCTCCGGTGAGCGGGCGCTTCGGTTCCCCTGGTGGGAGATTCGGACCTGCCTTGGACGAGGGAGGGAGGGCGATGCATCGCGGAACGATCGCGCGAAGTCCGCTTGTCAGACGACAAAGGAGGCCGCGTGGGGCGACCGTTCCATCCGTGGGGGGGATTTTGACAGCGTGGCCGTCCTCGGTTATAACATAGGCCTGGAGAAGGCCGGAGGGCCATCGCCCCTGGTGGGGGCAGACCCCCGGCAGGGCGCGGAGGGATGGGCCTTGACAAACGCCCGCGCCTGTGCTATAAAATAAGATGCGCTGGAGGCCCTGATGCCCTGCGAGGTTGCCCGAGGGGCAAGGGTCTCCGAAGCGGTGGGGCGGCACCTTAACAACTGAATTGTGGTAGGAAGCGTCCGGGGACGTCCGGCGGAAGTCTTGCGGTCGGACCTTACACCCCGGGAGGTCAACCTCCTGGGGATGCATGAGCCGACGGAGAGTTTGATCCTGGCTCAGGGTGAACGCTGGCGGCGTGCCTAACACATGCAAGTCGAGCGGAGAGGGGGTAGGCGCAAGCCGAGCCCTCTTAGCGGCAAACGGGTGAGTAACACGTGGGTGACCTGCCCCGGCGTGGGGGATAACCCTCCGAAAGGGGGGCTAATACCGCATACGCTCGGCGGGGACGGCCCGTCGAGGAAAGGCCCGGGGAGGAGACGAACCGGGTCGCGCCGGGAGGGGCCCGCGGCCCATCAGGTAGTTGGTGGGGTAATGGCCCACCAAGCCGATGACGGGTAGCCGGCCTGAGAGGGTGACCGGCCACACGGGCACTGAGACACGGGCCCGACTCCTACGGGAGGCAGCAGTGGGGAATCTTGGGCAATGGGCGAAAGCCTGACCCAGCGACGCCGCGTGCGGGAAGAAGCCCTTCGGGGTGTAAACCGCTTTTGCCGGGGACGAGAAAGGACGGTACCCGGCGAATAAGGCCCGGCCAACTACGTGCCAGCAGCCGCGGTAATACGTAGGGGCCGAGCGTTACCCGGATTTACTGGGCGTAAAGTGCGCGTAGGCGGGGCTCTAAGTCGGGCGTGAAAGCCCCGGGCTCAACTCGGGGAGGCCGCTCGATACTGGAGCCCTTGAGGGCGGGAGAGGGTGGTGGAATTCCCGGTGTAGCGGTGAAATGCGTAGATATCGGGAGGAACACCAGTGGGGAAGCCGGCCACCTGGCCCGTCCCTGACGCTGAGGCGCGAAAGCGTGGGGAGCGAACCGGATTAGATACCCGGGTAGTCCACGCCCTAAACGATGCGCACTAGGTATGGGGGGCTGACCACGCTCTCCGTGCCGAAGCTAACGCGTTAAGTGCGCCGCCTGGGTAGTACGGCCGCAAGGCTGAAACTCAAAGGAATTGGCGGGGGCCCGCACAAGCAGCGGAGCGTGTGGTTTAATTCGATGCAAAACGAAGAACCTTACCCGGGCTTGACATGCCGGTGGTACCGACCCGAAAGGGAAGGGACCCCGCAAGGGGAGCCGGCACAGGTGCTGCATGGCTGTCGTCAGCTCGTGCCGTGAGGTGTCGGGTTAAGTCCCGCAACGAGCGCAACCCCTGCCCCTAGTTACACGTGTCTAGGGGGACTGCCGGCGACAAGCCGGAGGAAGGTGGGGATGACGTCAAGTCAGCATGGCCTTGATGCCCGGGGCTACACACACGCTACAATGCCCGGTACAATGGGTTGCCAACCCGCGAGGGGGAGCCAATCCCATCAAAGCCGGGCTCAGTTGGGATTGCAGGCTGCAACCCGCCTGCATGAACGCGGAGTTGCTAGTAACCGCCGGTCAGCCATACGGCGGTGAATACGTTCCCGGGCCTTGCACACACCGCCCGTCACGTCATGGGAGTCGGCAACGCCTGAAGCCGGTGGCCCAACCCTCCCCCACCCAGGGCCTCTCCCCGGAGGGGCCTTGCGTGGGGGAGGGAGGGAGCCGTCGAAGGCGGGGCCGGCGACTGGGACGAAGTCGTAACAAGGTAGCCGTAGCGGAAGCTGCGGCTGGATCACCTCCTTTCTAGGGAGTGCCGGTCGGGGGGCGATATCCCGGCGTGAGCCGGATGCCCTTCGACCCACCCCAAGGTGGTCCGTCAGGGGTTCCCCCCTGGCGTCCCAACGCCGGATACCTGGCCTTCCTACCACAATTCAGTTGTTAAGATGCCGGAACATCCCCATTCCCCTGGTGACTGGAGCGGCGGGGAAACACCCGGTCCCATCCCGAACCCGGAAGTTAAGCCCGCCAGCGCCGATGGTACTGGGGGGGCGACCCCCTGGGAGAGTAGGCCGTTGCCAGGGGAATGGGCGCGCCGCGGGGTGGAGCAGCGGTAGCTCGCCAGGCTCATAACCTGGAGGTCGCGGGTTCGAATCCCGCCCCCGCAACTGGAAGGTTCGGGATCCGCCAGATCCTCCTCCTGCACCCCTGTGGGAAGGGCGGACGGTGAAATGACCGCTCGCCCATCTTTTCTTCTTTGATTTCTTCCCAAAACGCGGTCCCAGCCTGACCACAGACGCAGGTGTGTCACGCCGGATGCGGGTTCCATAGGATACGGAAAGGTGCTTCACGGTTTCCCGGCGCGGATTCTCTGTGAAGCGCCGGAAGGAGGTCACAATGGAGCGTCGAAACCGTCCGATCCTCCCCGATGAGGAGGAGGAGCTGGAAAACGAGGAGCTCTGGGGCGAGCCCTGGGACGAAGAGGCCCTTGAGGCGGAGGCGGAATGGGCCGAGCTCGATGAGGAAACCTCCCTCCCGGTCCTGGGCGAGCTGGCGGAGGATCGGGATCTGATCTCCCTGTATTTTCGGGAGGTGACCGACCATCCGTTGCTCACCGCTGAGGAGGAAAAGGAGCTGGCCATGCGGATGGCCCGGGGGCGTGAGGCCGCCCGCCGCTTGGCCCGGGATGGAAACCTCCCGCCCGATGTCCGCCAGCGCCTGGAGCGGCTGGTGGAAGAGGGCCGCCAGGCCCGGGAGAAGCTGATCACCTCGAACTTCCGCCTGGTCATCAGCGTGGCGAAGAAATATCAGGGCCTCGGCGTGCCCCTGCTCGATCTGATCCAGGAAGGGAACCTGGGTCTGATGAAGGCCGTGGAGCGCTTCGACCCCAAGCGGGGCCGCCGCTTCTCGACCTATGCCACCTGGTGGATCCGCCAGGCCATCACCCGGGCCCTGGCCATGCAAGCGCGCACCATCCGCTTGCCCATCCACGCCCAGGAGCAGCTGCGCAAGGCACAGCGGATCGCCCATCAGATCGAGCAGGAGGCCGGCCGCCCGGCTACGCCGGAGGAGGTGGCGGAACGGATGGGCACGGCCACCGATAAGGTGGAGTGGCTCTGGAACGCCGCCCGGCCTCTGCTCTCCCTGGAGGAGCCGATGGACGAGGAGGGAGAGACCACCCTGGAGGGAGCGATCCGGGACGCCGAAAGCCCGGCTCCCGATGAGGTGGTCGCGGACCAGCTCTTGCGGGAGCAGATCGAGGAGCTGCTCAATGAGCTCCCGAGCCGCCACGCCCGCGTGTTGCGCCTCCGCTACGGCTTTGAGGACGGCCGTTCCTACACCCTGGAGGAGGTCGCCCAGCGGTTCGGCCTCAGCCGGGAGCGGATCCGCCAGATCGAGGCGGAAGCGCTGCGCTACCTGCGCAAGCAGATGAAGGTCCGCCAGATGCGGGAGTTCCTCAAGGCTGCATGAGCGCGGACGCAGATGGTCTCACCTGGGGCTGATTTCCCCTGAGAGGGGAGGTCAGCCCTTTTTGTTTTCAGCCTCCCCTTCCCTCCCCATCCCTCTCCTGGAGCAGCGACCGCAGGCGGTCCAGGCCCTTCTGCAACCAGCCCTGGCCCTCCCCTCGGGTTAACCCCAGCCGCCGCTCGATCATCGGGATCGCGCTGGGGGCATGCCCTTCCAGCCCGAAATAGCGAACCACCACCGCGAAGGCCAGAGGCATCTCCTCCTTCAGGCGTTGCAGGGCATGCTGCAGCGCCTCCAGCTCCTCCCGTGCTTCCACCGTTTCATGGATCCCATCCCCGGACTCCTCCTCTTCCTCCCACAAGGGGCACTCGGCATGCCCTCTCAGGCGCCGCAGGATCGCCCGACGCAGAAACAGGTCCAGGTGGAGGTAAAGATACGTGGTGAAGCGTGCCCGCTCGGGATCCCATCGCTCGACCGCCTCGCAAACGATCCGGAACCCTTCCTGCATCACATCCTCCGGATCCAGCCACGAGGGGAGGTCCAGGACGCGCAAGAGACGGGTGGCGGCCCGCTCCACGAGTTGCTGGATGCGATCGAAGTCCGCAAAGGCCTGCGCCATGCGGTCCCTGCTCATCCGGCGCTCCTCCGGGCGGGATGAAAACGGCCGCACGGAGGGGAGCCGGTCCGGGCGCAGGGCGCCTGCCGTCCATGCGGCCGGTTCCGTCATGATGATAAGCGGTGCCCCTTTCGAACCGGAGATCGCGTTCAGAAAAATGGGAAAAATGGGAACGGGCGTTGAGCGGGGCGGCAACGAGAGGGAGGGGCGACTGTCTATCATCTTAATGAGACATCCTCGCGGAGGCGATCGGGATGGGACGGATCTACCAGGTGGATTACGATCAGGCCTTCGCGCTCTGCGCGGAGATGGAGCAGGTCATGGGCGAGATGGAGGGCGAGACAACGACCATGGGCCGGTCCATCGAGCCGCTGGAACCCCGCTGGGTGCCGCATGGGGCGGCAGCGCGGGCTTACGGCGAAACCCTGATCCAGCACCTGCGGAAGTGCGTTCAAGAAAACCGCGCGGCGATCGCCGCGCTGCGCCAGGCCCTGAACAACCTGAAAGCCCTGGAGGAGGAGCAGGCGCGGCGCATGCGATCCCCGCGCGCATATTGAGGGCACAAAGGAGGAGCCATGGCGTACGACGAGCCGGCGTCGCGAAGGTGGACGCATTGGCCGGAGGCGATCCAGGCCTACCGACGGGGGCTGGAGGAGGAAACCCCTCAGCGTATCGGGATGGAGGTGAGGAGGGCGCTCCTGGAGGAGCTGCCGGGCCTCTGGGCGGGAGAGGCCGCTCGGGGTTACCTGGAGGAGGCCCAGCGCCGGCTGGAGATCTTCCAGCGCTGGCTGGTGGAAGGCTTGCAGCTCTCCAGGGCGATTGCGGCCGGGGAAGAACGGATCGCCCAGGCTGTTGCCGAGGTGGAGCAGATGCTGCGATCGCTGCCGGATCCCACGTTGTGAGGGAGAAGCGATGGGCGCGCCGGATCCTCGCGGGCTGCAGGTGGAGCCGGAGGCGGTTCGGGAGATCGCCCGGGCGTTGCGGCGAGGGGCCCGGGAATGGGAGACCCTGGCTCAGCGAGCCCAGGGGCACGGAAACGCGCTGGGGGAGATCGCCCGGGCGGTGCCCGGGGAACAGTTCCGCGCCTTCTGGGCCCGGCAGTATCCCCGCTGGCAACGGGGCACGGAGTATCTGATGCGCATGGCCGAGGTCCTGGAGCGGGCCATGGACCGGCTGGAGGAGGCCTTCCGGATGGCAGCCCGGATGGTGCAGGAGGCCCCTACGGCGGAGCGCGGGGCGTTGCCCTTCGTGCCCCTCGCCCTGAGCCCGGAGGGGTATCCCCGCGCCGTGGACGCCACCGGACGTCCCCTTCAAAGCCAGTTCGAGGCCCGCGTCTCCACGGCCCAGCTGCTCCAGCTGGGGGTTTCGGAGGCTTCCCTCCGGTCCTTGCTGGGGCTCCGGGAAGGACAACCGTTGCCGGAGTCCATTCCGTGGAGCGCGGCCTGCGGTCCGGTGGGGCTGAGCATGGCCGCCAGCGCGGTGCTGGGCCGCTCCGTCCCGGTGGAGGCGGCGATCGCCAGCACGCTGCGCACCGCGGATGCTTCGCTTCAGCGATCGATTCGCGAGAACATCCAAGCCCGTCCGGGCAAGGGGAGCCTCGGCTTCTACACCGGGACCCATGACTTGATCCGAGCGGCGGGCGAACTGGGGTTAAAGGGAGAGCAAGCTTGGGTGCCGAATGGAGAACAGGATTCGGAGGGGCTGTGGCAGAGCTTGCAGGAGCGCCTCGGCCGCGGGGAGGCCCTGATGGCCCTGGTGCGCATTCAAGAGAAACGCGGCCTGCAGGTTGGGGATGGTCTTTTGACTCCCCATCAGGCTTCAGACTCCGTCTCTCACTGGGTGACGGTGCAGAAGCTGGAGGAGGGACCCGAGGGGCGCTATGTGGTGATCGGCAACCCCTATTTCAACCGCTCCGAGCGCTACCGCTGGGAGGATTTCCTCGAAGCCGTTGATGATCAGGCCCGGAAAGAGCGATGGTGGATGCTGGCGTTTTCGAAGGGAGAAGGCCAGTCCGGAGGGGGGATGCCATGAGCGGGCGGTGGAAGGCGGTGGGACTGGTGGTGGGGTTGCTGCTGGGGGCGTGCGGCGCCCCGGCGGAGCCATCCCCCGGGCCGCGTCCGGGGGCCACGGCTCCGGCGGAGGAGGCGGCGGCCTCTCCCTCGCCGGCTCCGACGCGGACCCGTCTCCCCACGCTGACCCCGGCGCCTCTGGCGTTCCGTCCCCAGCCGCTTCCGGAGGGTTTTCGGACGGGGGATCACTGGCTGGCGGTGCGGGTGGTGCGGGAGTTTGCGAAGGAGCGGACGGCGTATACGGGGGACAGGTATGCGATCTGGTTCACGGACGGGCAGCGGTGGCTGGGGCCGGTGCCGGAGGTGGGTCTTTACATCACGCGGCTGGAGAGGGCGTTTTGGCGGCGGGCAGGGGATGGGTGGGAGTTGTGCGCGCGGGTGGCGGTGCAGCCCACGTTGGGGGCGCAGGAGGCGCCGATGGTGTTCTGCACGCCGGCGCCTTCGGGGGTGGGTCCGAAGGAGGCTTCTTCGGCCTCTCCGGAGGCGTCGCCGTGCCCGGACGGCCGCTCCCTCTGCGTGAAGCGATCGGACGGTTCCGTCCGATCGCTTCCGTTGCCCGCGGAGCTGTTCCGGCCGGATCCCTCGCAGAAGATAGAGGAGATCTCCCCACCGGAAGTTGGGACGGAAGGGGTTCGGATGGAGATCCGATACAGGACCACGGAGAGAGGAGGGATCGTTGAGACGAGGGTATGGAAACCGGTCTGTGGGGCTCGAGATCGCTGGGTGGTTTTGGACTTCGCGGTGTATCGGCATCCGTGGGGCGGCGCCGCGGGCGGTGGGCTCGAACATAGCGAGCTCTACATCGCCGATCTGTCCGCCGAAACGGTGCGTCCGCTGGGCACCATCGAAGCGCGCGGGCAGCTCGTAGACGCTTTCCGAGCGGAGGGTCGGATCCCCTTCGTCCGAGGGGACGAACGATTCTCCATGCCGAATCACCTCCTCCCCTATGTGGAGGGAGGCTGCTCCTCCGATGGATCGTTCCTGCTGTTTGGCACAGAGGCGGATGGGTCCGGAATGCTCGGTTTCCCGCTGTCCTGGGTGGCGCGGCTGGAGGATCGCGTGATCTATCCCTTGCCGGGGGACCAGGCCCGGTGGGTGGAGAAGAGCCCATGAGGGCGGAACGAGGAAAGCCGGCACGCGATGAGCAGGAGGGCGGAGACAGTGAGGAGGGGTGCGATCGGCCTGGCCGGGTGCGATGAAACCGGACCGGACGAGGAGGCAAGCGGAGGATGTTCCCGGAGATCTGGGCGGAGACCATCGAGTTGCTTCTCCCTACGGAGGCCGCGCTGCCTCTGGAAGCGCTCCGGGCGGCCCTTTCCCGGAACACCGGAGGACGTCCGGCAGGGGTGGCGGATGCCCTGCGGGTGGCCCAGGAGGTGTTGGGGCCGGCGGCGGCTCCGGCGACGCTGGCCCGGGCTGCCCTGGCCGTTCTGGACTGGGAGGAGCTGTTTCCCATCCTGAGCGACCCCGCGGTGGAGGATTTCGCCCTTCACCACCGGCGCTATCTGTGGGTCTTCCGGGGTGGGCGCTGGGCGCGCTGGGGGGAGGTGCAGGATCCGGATCGCCTGATGGGAGGGATCCGCCGGCTGTGTGAGCGCTACGGGATCCGCACGCCGGGGGATGTGAAGCCGGCCGCCGAGGGATCTTTTTCCATCGATCTCCCGGATCCCATCGGTTTCCTGACCGTGCGGATCTCCTGGTCGGCCCCGCCGCTGGTCCCCTCGGATTGTTTGACGGTGCGCCTGGCCCGTCCCGGCCGAGCGCCCGGGCTATCCGATCTGGTGGCGGGAGGGGTGCTCACCCCGGAGGCGGCTCGGTATCTGCTGGGGGTGCTGCGGCGGCGGGGAACCCTGATCATCGCCGGGCCGACCGGTTGCGGCAAGACCACCCTGGCCCGGGCGCTGCTGCGGGAGGTGGGTCGGGAGTTCCGCCTGGTGATCATCGAGGACTCCTACGAGCTGATGGTGTTCTGGGACGGCCGCCCGGATAGCGACCCGGGGAACGTGGTGCACAAGCTCACCCGACAGAAGCTGCCGGGCGAGGAGATCGTCCCCTTCTCGGCCTTCGATCTGATCGTGATGGCCCTGCGGGAGCGCCCCGACGGCATCGTGGTGGGAGAGGCCCGGGGTCCAGAAGCCTTCGAGATCCTGCGGGCGGCCAACACCGGCCACGGCCCCCAGGTCACCACGATGCACACCGATAGCGTCCAGCGGGTGTGGTCGCGTTACCTCCAGATGGCCCAGGCCCACCCGGAGGCCCGGGATCTTCCGGTCCGAACCATCGCCATGATGTTCGCCGAGGCGGTGGCGGCGGTGGTGGTGATGGGTTACCGGGAGGGGCCGGACGGAGGGCAGCGCTTCGTGGAGGCCATTGCGGAGGTCCTGCCCTTCGTGGAAGGCGATTCCGATCAGCCGGCCCTGCGGACGGTCTTTCAGCGGACGGGGGAGGGGTTGCGACCGGCTTCCCGGCCGGCTCGGCCGCGCTTTACGGCGGAGGAGCTGGGGCTGACGGATCTGCCCTGGGGGGCCGGCGCAATGGTCTGGTGAGAGATCGGGGGGATCCGATGGATCTGCGGGACGCGGTGGCATTGCTGGCGGGTGCCATTGTGGGGGCGGGGGCGCTGGCCGCCCTGGCCCGCCCGACCGAGGAGGCTCTGATCCGGTCCGGCTGGCGGGAACTGGTGCGCCGCCCCTGGCTGGAGGGCATGCTGCGGGCCGCAGGGATCGATCTGCCGCCCACGTTGTTTTTGCAGTTTGCGGTCCTCTGGGCGGCGGCGGGTGGGCTGATCGGCCTGATGGCGGGGCTGGGTCCCGTGGCCGCCGGGATGCTGGCCTTCTTCGGGGCCAGTTTCTATTTCGTCCGTGCCCAGGAGCAGGCCGCGACCCGCCGCTTGCTCCTGGCGGGGGAGCTCCTCGTCTTCTTGCGGATGCTGGCAGCCGGGCTGCGGGCCGGCGCGCCGCGCTCGGAGGCCATCGCGCGGGCCAAGCAAGTATGCGGACCGGTGGCCCGTCGGGCCCTTACGGACCTGGAGGAGCGGCTGGCTCGGGCCGGCGATGCGCCGGAGGCGCGAACCCGGGCGGTTCAGGAGTGGGCAGCGGCCCTCGCCCATCCGGTGGCCACCTCGGCCGCCCAGGTGTTGCAGGTGTTCATGAGCGGCGGCGCGGGGGTCTCGGAGATCGTTCAGGTGATCGCGGAGGAGATGGACCGGGTGCGCCGCATCCTGGAGGTCGCCCGGGCCCGGGGGCGCGGGATGCAACGCCGGATCTATCTCATCATCGTGATGTCCGCGGCGGGCCTGCTCTTGTTGATCGCCTCCGATCCGATGTTCCGCGATCTCCTCCTCGGGGATCCGATCAGCCCCGTCCTGATCGTGGGCGGATGGTGGGGGGCTTTGATGGTTTCCCAGTGGATAATGGATCGATATTTTTCGATGGAAGAGACGGTGGGCATCGCCCGGGGAGGCGCCGGCCTGATCCCCACGGACCGCTATGGGAATCCCATCCTGCCCGGCGGGGAAGCCCGATGAGCCTGGCGGATCTGGCGGCGCTCCTTGCCGGCGGGCTGGTCTTGGGAGGGTTGTGGGCGTCCCTCCTGCGGTCGGCGGATCCGATTCGGGCCCGGCCGGAGAGCCCGGATCCGCTGGATCGGGGGACTGCGCTGCCGGCCTGGCTGACGCCGCTTTATCCCCTCCTGTGGCCGCTGCTGCCTGTCTGGGAGGGCATCGCGCTTCGCCGGGGAGCTCCCTTGGCCGAGCGCATCGCCCGCTCTGGATATACGCCTTACGCCACGGTCTCGGCGGTGTGGGCCGCGCGGCTGTGGGGGATGGCCCTGGGCCTTCTGGCGATGATCGGAGGAAGTCTGCTCACCGGCCTGCTCCTGGGCACCCTGATCCCGGGGATCCTGGGAGGGCTGGCGGCAGGGCTTTACGGGGTGCTGTCTCCGGATCGACGGATCGCGGCGGCCATCGCCGCCCGGAAGCGGCGGTTTCGGTCGAACATGCTCCTGGTGCTGGCGGCGGCCCGGGGCTTCCTGCGCGGAGGGAGAGCCTGGGATGATGCCCTCTCCCGGGCAGCGGTGGGAGACGGAGTGTTCGCCAACTGGGCCCGCTTCCTGGTCGCCCGTTACACGGCGCGCGGGGAGGCCGGCCTTCAGGAAGCCCTCTTCCATGCCCCGGATCCGCGGGATCCTTACCTGATCCGCTTCATGGATGGGGTGCGCGCAGCCATCTCCGGAGGAGCCGGTTTTGAGGTCATCCTCTCCTCCCTCATCCAGGATCTGGGCTCCGAGATGGAGCAGGAGGTCTCCGAGCGGGTGACGGCCGTCGAGCCCTACGTAATGGCCGCGGGGATCCTGGCCATTATGGGCTACATGATCGTCCTGCTCTATCACGTCTTCGCCGGCGGCCAGGACTTGCTCGGCTTCTAAATCTTCGCGGTGAGCGGAGGTGATCCATGCAGACGTTGTGGGCGTTTCTGACGGAGGAGGAGGGACAGTCCCTGGTGGAGTTCGCCCTGCTGTTCCTCTTCATCGCCGTGGTGGCCGCCCTGGCCCTGCCGGGCGTCCGCCAGCGCATCCTCAATGCCTTCCGGATCGGCGGCCAGAAGATGGACGAGGCTACGGGAGCGGCGTCAGGAGGAGATTGATGGGGAGGACGCGCCGGCGGCGGGACCAGCGGGGCCAGAGCCTGGTCTCCTTCGCCCTGGCTATGGTTCCTTTCTTCCTGTTGTTGCTTTACATGCTTTACGCGGGCGCCTACGCCCTGCGCTGGAGCGTCCGCTCCCGGCTGGCGGCGGAGGCCGCCTTCCAGACCTCGGCCTATCCGGGCGTGACCTCGGCGGAGATCGTCTCCGCCATCGATCCGACCCGCCGGGCCCTGGAGGCCCGCGTGGACGAGGTCCAGGATACCGGCGGGCGCTTCTACGGCGTCCCGATCCGCTGGCGGGTGGCCCTGCAGCTGCTCTTCCGGAAGTGGTGGTTCTGGGACGGGCCGCCGGAGGACTGGTGGTGACGGGGAGGGGATCGGTGCGGCGCGGCGAAGCGTTGCTGGAGCTGGCCCTGGCGCTGCCGGTGCTCGCCCTGATGTTCTGGGGGATCCTGGGCCTGATGGAGCGGGGGCGGACGGCGAATCTCGCGGTCTGGGCCGCCTACGCCTGCGCGGCCCAGGCCTCCCAGACCCCCGACGGGGCCCAGGGGCTGCGCCAGGGGGAGGCCGCCGCCCGGGCGGTGCTGGGCCGGCGACTGGTGGACGTCACCGTCCAGCACGACGGGGTCTGGGGCGGCCGGGTGGTGTGCACCGTGATCGCCCGCCCGACGCTCTTTGTTCCCCTCCTTTCGTTTCTGGGACAGGACGTCCGGGTCCGCCAGGAGACCTATATCGAACACTGGAAATCCGGCTGGCAGGAGATCCCGCCATGAGCCTGTTGCCGTTCCTGGCCCTGTATCTGGCGGTGGTATTCGCGCCGATGGCGGCCGCGGTCCGGGATCTGATGGTGCACCAGATCCGCATCGAGCGGACCCGGGCGGTGCTCAACCTGGCCGTTCGGGATGGGGCGCAGCGGAGCGCTCCGGATGCGAGCGGACGCCTGCGAGGGGATCCGGCGGCGATGGCGGCGCGCGTGGCGGAGATCTGGGCGGACGCCCGGATCCCCGGCGCGGTCCTGGAGGAGGTCTCCTGCATGTCCGTCCCTCCGGCCTGTGCCGCGCGCGCTCGGGTGACCACCCGGGGGTTCCTGGGGACCCTCTCCACCCGAGTGACGATCGAGGGGACAGTGCTGGAGGGGATCCTTCAGGAAGGCCAGTGATCGCAAGATGGATTCAAAGCCGGCGAGGAGGTCGCAATGTATTGGATCCGGTGGTTCTTCAAGGAACTGTGGTGGTATCTCACGTATGAGCACTACGGGCGCCGCCGCCTGCGCCCCGCCACCTGGGGCCTGCTGTTCACCCTCCCCCTCCTGGCCGCCTTCTACCTGCTCGCCCTCGGGCTGGGCCAGCAGGCCGCCCTCCCCGGCGAGCGGCCCGCCCCCACCCTGCCGCCCCTGACCAAAACGGCGATCTTCGCCGCCGTCACCGCCACCGCCCAGGCCCCCACCCGCACCCCCGCCCCCCTGTGCCCCGAGGACCCCCGGCTGTGGCAGCTCGTTCCTCTCCAGGGGACGCTGCGGGATCCGAAGACGGGGCAGCCCATCCAGCTGCCCAAGCCGCCCCAGCGCATCGAGCCCTCCTGCGTCTACGAGGGGCTGGCCCGGGACCTGGCCCACACCCTGGTCCCCAACCCCAACGTCCCCGCGCCCTCGGTGGAGGACAAGGTGCTTTCCGTCCCCTGGTTCTGGGCCCCTGGAATGGAGGTGCCCACCATCCGGCTGGCGCCGGAGCGGCGCAGCGTATTCGAGATCGGATATGACGCCCAGGGGAAGCGGATTGATGCGCTCTATCTCCCCTACACGGCCATCGCCACCGGGGATCCCGACTTCCCGGTCCTCGTCTACGTGTATGAGGATCGCCCCCAGGCAGCATGGACACGGAACCGACAAGAGGGGCGGGAGGAGGACCTATGGGTTCGCATCCAGCTCCAGGGTGGAGAAGTAAGGCGATCCGTTGCAGGCGTGGTTTACGATGCGAAGGCCCGCCGCTGGGTTCGGATCGCCTACAAGCTCCCCCTGCCGCCCCGGGATATCCACGCAGCGCCGGCGGGCTCGGCGGAGGACCTGGCGAAACTGTTCGGATTGCCCCTCTGGCGGCGCTCGGAACTGCTGGCCCGCTTCGGCCTGGAGGAGATCTTCCCGGAGACGATCAACCCCTCCACCGTGAAACCCATCGGCACCCTCATCATC
>CACRXA010000025.1_pt1 | contig 39415 bp, 32 predicted proteins | sample 5377051 | NCBI WGS metagenome assembly CACRXA01 (sample SAMEA6061847, study PRJEB28556) | metagenome | reverse complement strand
CGATCGTTCTCTCCCCTCCTTGGGCCACCGGTTCGCGCAGGGCCACTGCGGGCTGCCGAACGGCATCCCAATCCCCGATCATTGGAAGGGAAGAGCCAAACGGTTTTGTAGGAGGGGCTTTAGCCCCGACACCCTCTCTTCGATGACGCAATGGATGCCGAAATGAATTTCGGCCTACATAGAGGGCTTCAGCCCCGAACTACCAGGGCGCTCGGTCGCGGCGGAACCGCTCCTGGGGAAGGCGGATCAAGGCGGATCTGTTTTTCACGAGGATGGGAGCTCCTGCCAACCCGCCTGAGCGGCGGCCTCGGTCAGGGCGCGGCGGAGCAGCACCGCCACCATCTCCCGCCGATATTCGGGAGAGCCCCGGAAGTCCCCGGGCGGGTTCACCCGGGCCCGGGCTTTCTCTGCGGCCATGGCGAAGCGCTCCGGATCCGGCGGCCGCCCCTCCAGGACCTGCTCGGCCTCGATCAGGCGCACCGGCCGCGGCGCGGCCCCTCCGGCGGCGATCCGCACCCCATAGCAGGCGCCATCCACCCCCCGGAACAACCGGACAGCGACCCCTACGATGGGGGCATCGGCAGGCGTGCGGGCGACCTTGTGGAAAGCAGTGCCCATAGGGGCAGCGGAAAGGGGGATCCGGACCTCCGCGACGATCATCCCCTCGCGCCGGAGGGCCTCCCGGTAGTCATAAAAGGCCTCCAGGCGCAGCGCCCGCGGGGCCTCCGGCTCCGTGAACACCACCAGCTCGGCGTCCAGGGCCAGCAACACCGTTGCCAGAGGTTGCTCCGGGGAGGCGCCGACCACCGCCCCGCCGACGGTGCGCTGGTTCCGTAACGGGAGGGGCGCGGTCTCCCGGGCGGCGAGGGCGAGGATGCCCCCGCCGAGGGATGCCGTCTCAGGCGTCTCCACCAGCGCTTGCAGCGGGGTGGTCGCCCCGATGCGCAGCCACATCCCTTCCTGTCGAACGAAGGACAGGCCCAGATCCTGGAGATCCACCACGGCCTCCACCTCCCGGGATCCCTCCGCCAGGACCTGGGTGCCCCCGCCGATGGGCACCGTGCGGATGCCGGGGCGTCGCAGCAACGCCAGGGCCTCCGCCAGGGTCTTCGGGCGATGGTATTCCCGCAGGTTCAGCCGCATCGTCCGCGCCTCCTTCGCCAGGGTCCTCATCCCGTCTCCTCCGGATACACGCGCCAGAAGGGCCGTTCGGCCTCGAAGGTCGCCTGGATTTCCGCCGGAACCTGAACCAGGATCGCCTCGGCCTCCGCGCACAGGGTGCCATCTTGCCGACGCAGCGCCGCCTGCGCCCGGGCGACGCGGGATCCGATGCGGAGGGGGCGGGCGGTGAGGACCAGAGGCTGCCCCGTGGGGGCCGGACGATGGTAGCGCACCCGGAGCTGGGCGGTCACCATGAAGCGCATGGGATCCCCGATCATCAACGCCCGACCGGCCGCCTCGTCCAGCAGGGCGGCCACGATGCCACCGTGGGCCACACCCGGATAGCCCTGATAGACCTCGGGGATCACCACCTCCGCCCGCACCCCCTCGGCCCCTTCCTCATAGAAGCGCACCTTCAGGCCGACCGGGTTCTGCATCCCGCAGACGAAACACATCCGGGAGTTCGGCTGGAGAGATGCGCGCATCGGCGCCCCTTACGCCTGGGCGAAGATGTCGATCATCAGCTTCACATCCCCCAGCGGGTAGAGGACCGGGCAGGTGCACCCGGCGGCGCGATATTCGTCCACCTTGCGGCGGACCTCCTCAGGCGACCCGCTGGCGGTGATCAGCTGGACGATATCGTCGGGAACCAGCTCCATGGCCCGCTCGATCTGCTCCGGGGTGGCCGGCCAGGTGAGGACGCGCCCGATCTCGTCCAGGAGCTCCTGGGGCACCCCGCTGGCCTTCATGATGTGAGGCTGCTGGCCCAGATACTGGGTCACCAGCTTGCGGGCGCTGTCCAGCGCTTTCTTGCGGTCGTGGTCGACGGAGCACACCACCAGCTGCGGGCGGTCGATGTCCTCGATGCGGCGGCCGGCCCGCTTCGCCCCGATCTCCAGGTGATGGAGGGCCAGCTCGTTGTATTTCGGGGAGACCAGATAGTTGAGCAACACGCCGTCGGCGATCTCACCGGCCAGCTCCATCATCTGCATGCCGGTGGCCCCGATGTAGATGGGAACGTTGCGGGGCTCCCGGCGTCCATACACCACATCCAGCTCCACGTCGGTCAGATGGACGAACTCGCCGTGGAAGGTCACGCGTTTCATGGCCAGGAGGTCGCGCACCACGGTGACCACCTCGCGCATGGCCTTAAGGGGCTTCTCCCGCTTGATGCCGACCTTGGAGGCCAGGGGATCCCACCAGGCGCCGATGCCGAGGATGATGCGGTTGGGGGCGAGGTCGTCCAGGGTGAGGAAGGTGGCGGCGATCAGGGCCGGGTTGCGGGTCCAGTTGTTGATCACGCCGGAGGCCACTTTGATCCGTTCGGTGACGGCGGCGTAGGCGGCCATGGGGACGATGGCGTCGCGGACCAGCCGGGATTCGGCCTGCCAGACGGCCTCGAAGCCGCGCTGCTCCGCGTATTGCACGTAGCGCATGGCCTCCCGCAGATCGTGGGCGTCCTGAAGGTAAAGGGCGACGCGCTCCGGCATGGGCGCCTCCGTGCGAGGTGTTTTCCCCCATTTTAACCGGAAGGCCGGGCGTTTGCCGGGATGGGCATCGCTCCCCATATGGGTTTCAGGGTTCGAACGGAGGGAGGGGAGGGCAGAGAGATGGATCGCGCTCCGGGTCGGCAAGGCCGGGCGCGATGGGTGGCGCATGGGCCGATTCACCCCCGGCCGGGCGAGGCCATGGATGGCACCACTCAAGCGAAGAATTTCCCTAAGGCATCCATAGTCGAAGAGAAGCCGGGCCTCAGGGTGTGAGGGGGAATTCGACCGCGACCTGGCGTGGGAAGAAGGAGAAGGCATCCACGGGGTGGGCGGTGGGGGCGGGGGGTGCGTAGGACCAGATTCCCACCTCCCCTTCTGCGAAGGTGTCATCCTGGGCCTGGAGCACGGGCTGCCCGCCCACGGTCACCGTCATGGTGGTTCCCACGGCCTCCACCCCCAGGGTGAGCCAGGCGCTGGGGGTGAAGCCGGGCAGGGCCGTCTGGCCCAGGAGGGTCCAATCGCTCACCCGCCACAGCTGGACGGCGCCCTCGGGGCTGACCTCGGCCAGGTAGCCGCGGGTGGGCCGGCCCTCTTCCCCGTAGCCGCCGAGGCGGATGCCCAGGCCCAGGATGCCGGTGGATCCTTCCAGGCGGAGGCGGGCTGCTGCCCGACCGTCCCGGAAACGCCAGCCATTGAAGGTGAGGAGGTGTTCTCCGCTGGCGGTCTGGGGGAGGAGGGCGCCGTTCTGGCGGCCCCAGTCGCCCATCCGCTCCGTCCAGGCGGATCCGACGAAGGTTCCGGCTTCTCCCTCAAAATCATCGGTCTGGCAGAAGGCGAACATGTTCTCCGGGTCTTCGCAGGACCATTGGAGGGCTTCCCGGAGGAGGGGGTGGTTGCCCCAGCCGCCGCCGAAGTTGTCGATGGCGGCGTTGGCGAGCTCGAGGCCGATCCAGCCGCCGCGGCCGATGAAGAAGGGGGTGGTGGGAACGCGGCCGAGGCGCTGGTCGTTGTAGAAGACTTCGAGGGAGCCGTCGGCCCAGGCGCGGGCGCGGAGGCGATCGCCGGGTTGGGGGGAGAGGGGCCAGGCGGCGTGTTCGACCCATCCGGTTTGGGGGTGGAAGGATTGCACGTGCAGGCGGCCGGATTGGGGGTTCAGGTGGAGGGCGAGGGTGCCGGCGCCGGTCCAGTGGGGGCTTTGGGATTTGAGGAGGAGGTGGACGGAGGCGCCGGGGTCGAGGCGGGCGAGGGTGAGGCAGGCTTCCTGGTTGGCGGGGAGGGGGTCGGCGGTGCCGTGGGGGTTCCAGAAGGCCCAGCCGCCCTGGCGGGCGGTGAGGGTGCCGTGTTCGAGGGCCAGGTGGGTGGGGTGGGTGAGGCCGGACCAGTGGGGGCCGAGAGGGCCGTCGGGGCGGTTGAAGTCGTCGCGGGGGAGGCAGTCGAGGAAGCGGCGGGTGGCGAGGTCGAAGTAGAAGCGATCCTCCACCGGATGGCCAGGGTCGGTGTAGGGGTTGGGGGTGGTGATGGGCTGGAGGATGAGGATGGAGTTTTCCACATCGACGATGAAGACGGGCCCCACCGCCCGGGGGGTGGGGTAAGTGACCGCCTCCACGAGGGTCCCGCCATAGACGCTCTCAGGTTGGGAGGGGTCGTAGACGGTGACCACGAGGTGGAGCTGGCCCTGGGGGGAGGGGAGACGAGTGGTTGTAAGAGGATCCCGTTCCATTTCGGATCCGGCGAAGACGATGGTTTGGCGGCGGCCATCGGGGGAGACGGTGATCCATTCATTCTCGGGCCAGCCGCCGGCGAGCATGGCGATGGGGAGGCCGGTGAGGTTGAGGAAGCCCTTGCCCAGAGGGGTGCCGAAGACACGGAAAGAATGAGCGGGCGTGGGGCTGGGGCCGGGGGTGGGCCGCCAGACAGGGGTGGGGGAGGGATAGAGCCAGAATGGAATAGCGGTTTTGGTAGCAGCTAGGCGGGTGAGGGGGAAGACCTTGGTGGCGTCCGCTGGATGGAGGGTGGGTTCCTGGACGCTCTGGGCAGGGCCGGTGCGCCTGAGGTGAGGGGGCTGGGTCAGGAGCGCCCACAGTCCGATCCCCAGCATGAGGAGCAAGCCTCCCTGGAGGAGGGGAAGAAGCCATCGCCGTTTGGGGAAGGGAGAACGCGCCATCGCTCACCTCTCCCACGAGATGTCTGATGAAAAGCGAGGGTAGGCTTGCGATAGGATAGGATGGGATGACAGGATCCGATGCATCTGCAGGTAACCTTCCATGGGCTGGTTATCGATGCCCGCCCGCCTTTCCGTGGTTTGACATTGTTCATCCCTTGTCTCCTGACAGGCGGTCCAGGTGGTCAGCACACCGGTGAAGATCATCACGCGTTGATGGGTTTCCAGGCCGTAGCGGGCGACGTGGAACCATTGTTCTGCGTTCACTCCATTTGTGAGGTAAATTTCAGGGAACGGCTCCGCTGCCTCTGCGCCCCAGGAGATATACCAGAGATCCTCCAGGGTCCACCCATTGGAAGGCTGACAGGAAGGGCATCCCCGGAACGGGCAGCCATCGCAGGAGCCGAAGTTGAGCAGGTAGGAACCGAGGTCGAGGAGGTCGGCGACCTCGGTATAGCCCTCCACCCACTCCCGGGTGGCCTGGGAAGAATTCCAGCCCGGCTCCGCATCGATGGCGCCCAGGACCCAGAAGCGCCCCAGCCAGTGGGGGTTATCCCAGACGTCCTGGTTAAGCCGGTTGATCATCTGCGCCCATGCTCGCCCGTGCGCCCGGGTCACGGCCTCGCTGGCATTGTTAACGCCCAAAGCCAGATAAAGCCGGGCGGTTCCATTACACTCCGCAAAGCCATCCAGAAAGCTTCGGGTCAGAGTGACGATGGTCGTAGTGGAAACAAAAGTGAAATCAACGAGGGTTGCTGCTCCATATTCTCCATTCTGCATCCGGGGATATCCGAAGTCCAGGATGACGGTGCCCCAGCCCCACGGGGGGAGGGATTCTCCTCGGGCGCAGCCCCAGGCCCGGAAGGTTTCGAGGGAGAGCTGATCTTTTCGCGCCACATAGCGGGAGAGGGTGGTGAGGGGATCGATCCACTGAAGGCGAACGGTGCCCCAGGAGGGATAGTTGTGATTGGCCGCGGGCAGGGTGGCGGTGTCCAGCACCACATTGAGGAAGTTGGGAGCCCAGGGCCTGGCCTCCAGGAACACTCGCTCGCTTCCCATCCGGGTTTCCAGGAAGCCGTCTCCGTAGGAGGTGCCGCCCCACAGGAAGCCCAGGCGCAGGGGGTCGTTGTCTCCCAGGGGATCGGAGAGTGGGAGGGCCCAGTAAGGGGCGTTGGAGAGGCTCACGGAGAACGAATCCCAATAACCGGTTCCACCGTTGTAAGGGGGGTTGGGGGTCCCCGGGGCGTTATAAGAATCCCAGGTGGCGAGGGTGAAGGTGAACGCCACCCGATAGCCCCAGGCGGGGGGGGCAGGGGGAGGGAGGCTCCGTGGATGCTGGTGTTCTGGCTGGCCCTTTCTGGAACCTGAGGGCGTCCCAGGTGCAGGATATTGGTCACGGCGGTCCCTCGCCAGAGGGGGGCGCCTGAGAAGGCGATTTCGGGCGGCTCCGGGCATGCGCTACAGGTTTGCCAGGTGAGGGGGGGTTCTGAGGTCTGGGCCTGGGCCAGGACCTGGGTCAGGGCTAGGCTGCCCAGCGCGCCGAGCAGGAGCCATCGGAGCACCCCGCGTTTCCGGTTGTTCATATATTGTTTCCTCCGGATAGCGGGTTTGAGGAGGGGCTTTCTGAGTCCAATCATAGAGAGTTTGGGGGGGGGCTGTGTCCAGCTCGGAATGTTCATGTTTTTGACATGCGGGTGTTTCGATTTTTGACAACGGGCGGGTCTCCGGCGGCGCGGAGGAGGCGCCAGGCCTGGAGGGGAGGGGCCAGACGGGGGGCACCGGGAGGGCCCACCCAGATCCCGAGGACGAAGCCCCAGGAGCGTAAATCCATCGGGCTTGGTGCCCCCAGCCGCGCTGCGAGGCGGTGGAGATAACGGCTCACGCCAGCAAGGGAGAGACCCCAGCGGGCCGCCAGGGCCTTGAGGGGAAGCCCGGCGGCCAGATCCCGCCAGCGGCGCCAGTCCCGGGGGGAGAGGCGGCGCAGCCGCCGGCCCCAGGCGCGGTCGAAAGCGATCGCTTGATCCACCAGGTCTGAGGACCAGACCACGCGGAACGGTCGGCGGTGCCGTTGGGGTTCCAGAAGGCCCAGCTGCCCTGGCGGGCGGTGAGGGTGCCGTTTTCGATGGCGAGGTGGGTAGGGTCGGTGAGGCCGGATCAGTGGGGGCCGAGGGGGCCGTTGGGGCGGTTGAAGTCGTCGCGGGGGAGATAGTGAGGAAGCGTAGTGAGGAAGCGGCCTCCTCCCAGATCCAGGATACGTTGCTTGCCTGTCCCGTCGGTCCGGATCGAGTAGAGCACGAGATCATTTAGCTGTTCTTCCAGAGTTGTGATCAGCAACACTTCCTCCGAAAGCCAGGCCAACACTTGAATCGATGGGTTGGGGCTGGGCACTTCAACCACCCGGGAGGTGTGGCCGTTCTGCACATCCAGGATCACGACCCGCTGGGCCTGTGGAACCTCCTTTCCTCCTCCTTTTTCGGAGCTCCCTGGCGCATAGCCGGCTGCGGCGACGAAAGCGACGCGTGTCCCAGATGGAGACCAGACGGGGACGGTGAGCATCATGGCTTCGGGATCCTCCCGCTTTACAAGAGGGGTCAGGTGCCGATCGGCCAGGTCCAGGCGCAGGACCTGAATCGAGAGGGCCGGAAGGGATTCTGCCTGCCCTATCAAGATCGTGCGGCCATCTGGGGAAACAGAGGCCATGGTAGTGTGGGCAGTGGGATCCGTGTAGAGGATCTCCAGCCTTCGGGTCTGAAGATCGAGCAGGGCAATCTGATCGATCATGAGGCCGCCTCCCCTCAGGCGGGAGAGCACCAGTTTCTGTTTCCCTACCCATCCTTCCACCGACCATGGCCCGCTGTCCCGTTCTTCAACAAGCAGGCTGGTTTGCTGGCGGATCAGATCGTAGAGCATAATCTGCGCAGGACCGTCCGTCCATTGCGAGAAGGCCAGCGCATCCCCGGAGGGTGCCCAGGCCAGTGAGGTGATCCAGCTGTTTTGAATGACCGGGTGGAAGCGCAGGTCGAGAAGGGAGAGCAGGTAGAGAACGTCTCGCCCCACGCCCTCGTGAGGACGAGTTTGAACGGCCAGCCATCGGCCATCCGGGGAGGCCCGGGCCTGGAACACGTCCTCCGATAGATGGGCGAGGCGGATGGGGGGACGGCCATCCGGGGAAAGCAGATAAAAGCAGATATAGATCTATACCGCCAGAAGGGGAAGGGCGCTCCAGAATCACTGATCGCTGTGCCAGGGGCTCCTGCCGGGTTGTCTCGCCTCCCAGCGTGGGGATAGGGGTTGGGGTATAGAAAATGGGCATGGAGGGCAGGGAAGCCGTGGCCCTGGGGGCTTGCGAGGAGGGCGTCCTGGCTATACAGGCTTCAAAGATCAGCATAGCGCTCAGTAGCAGGCCTGGATATCCCCTCACGGGATCCTCCTGTCGAATAGGACCTTACGGCGTTCCTGAGGGTCGCTCTGGAAGGGCGGAAGTCTCGAATTGAAAGCTCTGAATAATCCGGCGCACTGTCTCCAGGTGATATTCTAAAAGCGGCCTCTGGTTCTGAGTGCCGGTGATGTAGGCGTAGATACGGAACACTATTCCATCTTGGGAAGTCTCCAGCGTGATCGATTGGTCCCCTGCGATCCCTCCAGATTCAATGGTCTCCCTCCAGAGAAGGCCAGCGATCTGGACCTCGCGGCCTGACAGGTTCGGCTCACGGGTCTTCGGATCTACCATAAAGCTGATCTTAACGAAGCCCTCCCTCAAGCCTCCGGGCGCTTTCGCCGGATGGTCGAAAGGAGGTGTGTTCTGCAGGTGAACAATGAATCCCTCCGGATGGGCGATTACAGTCCAGCCCTTTGGATAAGAGAGGGAAAGACGAACTTCTTTATCTTTGAGTGTGAAAGACTGGTGGAGAGTCTCCCACCGATCGGCCTGAATGTTCTGGGAAGCGGCAGCCTGGAAAGGTCCTCCAGCCCTGCTGAAGGCCAGCAGCGACAGCATAGCGATTATCGTGAGCAGGACGACTGATCGAGTCCGAATCATCTCAGCTTTCTCCATAGCGAACCCCCTGAATTTGAATCCAACCTGAAATCACCGTGGCACCCAAGCGATCCAAATGGACAGAGGGGCGCATCGGCTCTCCAACAGGGCTATGGGCCGATATGGGTTTCGTTCTCGCAAGAAGGCGGCAAGGAGCCACCCGGAGGGGAAGACCCCCTCGCCGGCCAGCAGCAGGGGAAAGGCGTCGGAGCAGGCGTCCAGCTCCTCCACGGTGCAGAGCGGACGCAGGGTGGGAAAGAGAGTCCGGAGCGCTGCGCGGAGTAGCGAGGGTGCCCACAGGCCGATCCCATCCATCCGTTGAGCCCTCCTAATTCTTTGGACAGCCTAAGATTATCGTTCGCTTTCCCGAGGGTCAAGTTTTCAAGGCTCCCGGAAAGCAGGCGCGGAGGTTTCAGGGGGCCTCAAGCTCGTCCGGTTCGCGTTCGACGAACCGCTCGATCACGCGGCCGACCGCTTCCAGGGTGGCCGGGGAGATCCGATCCAGGGTGTCCGCGGTGGTGTGCCAGGCCGGGTAGTCGAAGTCGATGATGTCCACGGCGGGGATGCCTCGCTGCAGGAAGGGGAGATGATCATCGATCAGCGCCCAGCGGGGCTCGGGGATGAACCAGGACCTATAGCCCAGCTCGGCCGCGATCCCCCACAGCTGCTCCCGCAGGGCGGGATCCGAGTGCTGTTCGTAGTAAAACTGGGGATCGGCATCCCCGACCATGTCCACCAGGATCATCGCCGTGGGGGTCACCGCCAGGGTGGCGGCGAAGTGGGTGGAGCCGAGGATCCAGGGCCGGCCCTCCAGGCCTCCCTGATCCTCGGCGTCGAAGAAGACCAGCCACACCTCCTGGCGCAGACGGGGACGGTCCAGGACCCGGGCCAGCTCCAGGAGCACGGCCACCCCGCTGGCCCCATCGTTGGCCCCCGGCACCGGATCATCGGGACGCTCGGGATCCCGATCCGCCCGGCGTCGGGTGTCGTAGTGGGCCCCGATCACGAGGACCGGCCCTCGACCGGCCCGGGCGATCAGGTTGCGGCCGGGGAGCCCCGCGGCGGCGAAAGGCTGAACCTCGAAGGCCCAGCCCTCGCGGGTTACCTGTTCCTCATAGGACTTACGCCGTTTTCGGCGTATTCCGGTCGTGGCCTTGGGTTTTAGCCCAGGGCCAGAGGACCGGCCACCGGGGTCGCCCACCGACCCCTGCCCCGAGGGTCTAAGCCCCCGAGGAATTCCATCCCCCTGCGGGCGATGTTCACCGCCGCCGCCGCGTGGCGGCCCATCCTCACCCCGCAAGGGCACGCCAGGACGTGTCCCCTTAGCCTTTCACCCACCCTGCCGCATACCGGACACGCCCGGGACGTGTTCTGCGGATCTACAAAAATCAGCGGAACCCCATAAAACCTCGCCTTGTGAACCAGAATCCGATGGAAAGTCATAATGCTCCAGAAGTTGAGCAGGCGCTGCCGCATCCTCCTGGACTTCCCCTTCCCAATCCGCTCCTTCATCCCCCGAAGATCCTCCAGCACCAGAGCCGCCCGCATCCCGATGGCCCACGCAATCAGCGCCAGGGCCAGATGATGCCAGAAGTTCTCCGTCTTCTCCCGGCGAATCCTTCGATGCTTGGAGGCGATCTTCTTTTTGGCCTTCGGGTTGTGCTTCCCCCTCGTCCCTTTGATCTCGCGCCGCAGATGGTCCCGGTTGACCTTCCCCACATATCCCGTGTCGATCTCCCGGATCTCGCCGGTGGAGGTCACGAAGGCCGTCAGATTCCCCTCGTTGCTGTCGATCCCGATCACCCCCTCCGGCTTATAGGGGATGGGATCGGGGAACTTGAGGGGGATGGAGAGGGAGTGGGCCGTCAGCGTCGGCTCCCCCATCCTCGCCCGCCCTGCCTTCCATTCATCCAGCAGCCGGCGATACTTGTGGTGAGGGCGGAAGGTGAGGACGATGGGCTCCGGATCCCGGGGGGAGACCGGGATCGTGACAGTCAGGGTCTCGCCATCCCACTCGATCTTCACCACGTGTCGGACCAGATAGATTGAGGGGCGTCGGATCTCTGGCCGATCCGCCTGGGTCTTCCCTCTCCGCTGCCGGTTCCGGAAGCCGTGGACGATCCGGGCGCCGGATCGGATCGCCCCGTAGATGAGTTGGGAATGGAGGTGGGGATATCTTTCCCGCAGGGAGGGGTAGAGGGCCTGGATGAGGGTGAAGGTGGCGGTTTTGCCGTTTTCCAGGGCGTAATCGACGGCCTGCCGCTGGATGTCGGCGCAGGCCTCCATCAGGGCGTGGATTTTGGGGTGCTCCTCGAATCGGAACCGCAGGCAGACCGTGGGCATCGTCGTCGCCTCCATCATGATGATAGCCCCGTTCGCCGCGTGCGGAGAGGAGCGCAGCCAACTGCGTAACTCCTACCTCAATGTAACGCTGCAACGCTTCCCATCCCGGGCTTCCGGGATAGCGGGGACCCAGGGCCAGCTGGGCCTGCACGTGGCGGAAGGCCTCCCGGCCGTCGAAAGTCCGCCCCCCGGTCGGGGCGGAAGGACGGCAGGCCCCGATCAGGAGCAGGATCAGCAGCCCGAGCCGGGGCGATGATCCCCGAAGCATCTTCTTCCCTCACGCGCCCAGGCGGCTCAGGCGTCCGGCGTGGGCGAGGATCAGGGGCATCAGATCCGTGGCCATGAAGATCCCCAGCCCGCCGGTCCGGCACGCGCGCTCCCCGAAGCCGGGGACTCCATCCGGCCGCGCCGTCCGCGGCGCCCACAGCAGCACCGGCACCGGATGCCAGGTGTGGGTGCGCAGGGCCGCCGGGGTGGAGTGATCCCCTGTGATCACCAGGACATCCGGGCCGCGCTCCAGCAGGATGGGAAGCGCGGCGTCCACCGCTTCGATGACCCGGACCTTGGCGGCGAAATCGCCGTCTTCCCCCCGGCTGTCCGTGGGCTTAATGTGGATGAAGAAGAAGTCGAAGTGCTCCCAGTGGGCCGCCGCTTCTTGAAAGAGCGCCTCGGGGCTCTCCCCGTGAACCTCCAGGACCTCCATCCCCACCAGACGGGCGACCCCGCGATACATCGGATAGGCGGCGATGGCGGCGGCCCGGAGCTTATACACCTCCGAAAAGGGAGGAAGATGCGGGGGACGGTCGAACCCCCGGAGGGTGACCATGTTGGCCGGGTGGGCGTCGGCCAGCAGCGCCCGCGCCTGCTCGATCCATCGGTTGACCAGGGCGGCGGTGCGCTCCGCCTCGGGCTGGAGGGGGCGGACCGGAAGGGGCGGCACGCCGGTTTTGCCGGGGTCCGTCTCCGTGAGGGCCGGGGAGAGCCCTTCCCCGCGCAGGACCAGGACGAAGCGGTGCTCCTTGACCGGCTCGATGCGCACCTCCACGCCCTCCAGCCGGATGGTCCGCAGCCGCTCTACGAGGCGGGCGTTCACCTCGGTGGGGATCCGGCCGGCCCGCCGGTCGACGATGCGGCCCTCCGCATCGACGGTGACGAAGTTGCCCCGCGCGGCGATGTCGTGAGGTTCCAGGGGGAAGCCGATCCCGAGGGCCTCCAGCACGCCCCGGCCCACGGGGTAGCGCAGCGGATCGTAGCCGAAGAGGGCGAGATGGGCGTAGCCGCTCCCCGGGGCCAGCCCCGGCCGCACCGGGATGTGCAGCCCCAGCGTCCCTTCCGCGGCGAGGCGGTCCATGTTCGGCGTGCGGGCGGCCTCCAGCTCCGTAGGCCCGCCCGGTTCCACCGGCATCCCGCCCAACCCATCCATCACCAGCAGGACGATCTTCGTCGTCCCCTCGGTCGCCAGCTCCGCGATGAGAGAGAGATCCGCCATGGGAACTTCCTCCGTGCTTCAGGGTAACGATTCCGGGAATAGGGGCACCGCTCATTCCTCTTGCAGCGCCTGGATCCGCTCTCGCAGCCTGCGGGCCAGCGGGAGCACCGCTTCCGGCGGCGCTTCAGCGGCCGTCAGCGCCTGGAGCTGTTCGAAATCCGCTCGCCCCTGTTGCACCTCCGCCGGGCGGGTGAGGGACAGGTGCCCGGCCGCCTGATCGAAAGCGGAGCGGGCCCGTTGCAGCGCTCCCCGAGCCTCGCCGGGGGCGGTCGGATACGTCTGCAAGAACAGGTCCAGCTGGTGGGTCGCCTCCCGCAGCGACCGACGGGCCAGCGCAGCGGTCTCCGCCTCCGCCCGTGGCCGCAGCGCCCAGGCCAGCCCGCCGATCAGACCGAGACCGGCGGCCGCCAGGGCCAGGGCCAGCGGCCATCGCGTCCGTTGCCATGGCATCATGGAACCTCCGGGGTCCTCAGGATCTCCGAGCCTTCATCTTAGCGGGACCGTGAGCGGGTGTCCAGCACCGTCCCGAGGTCGGGGATGACGTCGATCCCGAGCGGAGAGGGCGATGCGGCCGATCCATCTGCTCCTGCTTTCCTTTGCGCTCATCGGGGGGCTCTTTCAGCTTGCGACGCCGCTGTTTGAGACGCCCGATGAGCTGTGGCATGTGGGGATGGCGGCCCACCTGGCGCGAGGCGGGGGATTGCCGGTGCAGCGGCCCGGCGAGGAGACGCCCTGGCGGCAGGAGGGCAGCCAGCCGCCGCTCTATTACGCGATGCTGGCGGCTTTCTCCCGCCTTTTCCGCTGGCCCCTGGAGGACCTGGAGGCCGTGCGCATAGAGAACCGGCATCCGTCCCCGGGGAACGCGGAACTGCCGGACAACAAGAACATGGCCCTGCACGGCTCCTGGGAGCGGTTCCCCTGGCCGGGGGCGGTGGGCACCCTGCATCGGTGGCGCTTTCTCTCCCTGCTCCTTGGGCTGATCACCGTGGGGGCGATCTACGCCGCGGTCCGGACGGTGGCTCCCGGCCGCCCGGGCTGGGCCCTGGGGGCGGCTGCGCTGACCGCATGGAATCCGATGTTTCCCTTTGTGATGAGCGCGGTCAACAACGACACGCTGATCAACGCCATGTCCGCCCTCGCCCTGTGGGCGCTGGCCCGCCTGTGGCGATACGGGATGACGTGGCCCCGCGCGATCCTCCTCGGGCTCCTGCTGGGGTTGGCCGCCCTGAGCAAACTCAGCGGCCTGGCCCTCTGGCTCTTCACCGCCGGCGTGCTCTTCGCCCTCGTCCGGGAAAGGCGCCTCCGTGCCCGTTCGCTGCTCTTCCACGGAATCCTGATCTATGCGATCGCCGGTCTCCTCTCCGGGTGGTGGTTCCTGCGCAACTGGATGCTGTATGGGGATCCTACCGGGCTGAACGCGATGCTGGAGATCTTCGGGCGCCGTTCGGTCACGCCGGCGCAGCTGCTCGCCGAGGCCCGGGGCCTCGTCTGGTCCTTCTGGGCGGTCTGGGGCTGGTTCAACATCCTGGCGGACCCGCCGGTGTATCTCTTCCTGGAAACCTGGCTGCTGCTGTCCGGGATCGGAGCGGCCTTCGCCATACACCAGGCATGGCAGAGGCCGGATCTGGAGGCCCGGGCCCTCTGGGCGGGCGCCCTGGGCTATACCGGCCTGATCTTCGCCGGGCTGGTGCGATGGACCTCCATGACCTCCGCCTCCCAGGGTCGGTTGATGTTCCCGGCCATCGGCCCTATCTCCTGGATGCTCTGGGTCGGCTGGGAGTCCATCGTGGAGCGCTCCATCCCCTGGGGGCGGACCGTCGGGCGATGGGCCCCGGCGGTGATCTGGATGGCGGTGGCCTGGATCGCGCCGATCCGCTACATCGCGCCGACCTATGCGGGCCCCACACCGATCCGCGAGCTCCCTCCGCAGGCCCGACGGGTGGAGGCCGTCTTCGGCGATCGCTTGCGCCTGCTGGGCTACCTCCCCGGCGCAGCGACGCCCGGCCGCGCGCTCCGCTTGACGTTGTTCTGGGAATGCCTGGAGCCCACCGCCCGGCCGTGGAGCGTCTTCCTGCATCCGGTTCGAACCCCTCTGGTTCAGGATGTCCGGCAGGTGGATCGCCATCCCGGCCGCGGCCTGTTCTCCACCACCGATTGCCGCTCCGGCTTCCGCTTCGCCGATCCATACTGGGTGCCCATCGGAACCGGCAACACCCCGCCGGCAGTGATCCGCCTGCATGTGGGGCTCTATGAGGCGGACACCGGCTGGATCGCCCCGGCGCGGGACGGCCGGGGACGGCCTGTCGAGCATGTGATCCTGGAGGCGGGGAAGCTGCGGGGGACCTCCGTGTTGTCCCCCGCGGTGCCCCTGAATGTGCGGGTCGGGCCCGCCCGCCTGATCGGCGTGGACCGGCCGGCGGAGGTCCGACGCGGGGAGGTGGTGACGGTGACCCTCTACTGGCAGGTCGAGGCGGTCCCTTCAACGGAATGGCGGGTCTTCCTCCATTTGGGGGATCCCGATCAGCCGCCCCGGGCTCAGCACGATGGCCCTCCGGCCCGGGGGGAGCTGCCCTCCACGTGGTGGGAGCCCGGCGATCGCTTCGCCGACCCGCATCCCCTCCAGATCCCAATGGATCTGCCGCCGGGTCTCTACGGCCTGCGCGCCGGCCTTTATCAGCCGGGCGGCGAGCGCGCGGAGGTCATCATGCCGGACGGCGAACGCCCGCCCCATCGGGCGGTGGAGCTGGAGGAGATTCGGGTCCTCCCCTAAGCCCGCAGGAGCGTGGTGTGGGAGATCGGGGATTCGGCTATAATTTGGGGCAACCGGACAGGCCATCCTGGGAGAGGATCCGAAGCCTATGGATCTCACCGATCTGATCCTGTTGCCCATCGCCTTCCTGGGCGCGACCGTCGCCGCCTTCTGGCTGAGCATGGTGATCTGGACCTTCCGGGACATCCGGTCGCGCACCCGGGATCTGCCGACCCAGTTTCTGGCCACCCTGCTGGTGGCGGTGCTGAACGTCCCGGGCCTGTTGATTTACCTGATCCTGCGCCCTCGGGAGACGCTGGCGGAGGCCTATGAGCGGGCCCTGGAGGAGGAGCTGATCCTCCAGACCCTGGAGGAGATCGAACAGTGCCCGGCGTGCGGCCGCCGGGTGAAGGCCGAGTTCATCGTTTGCCCCTACTGCCACACTCGTCTGAAGCAGCGCTGCCCGCGGTGCCAGCGGCCGCTCCGCCTGGAGTGGACGCTCTGTCCCTACTGTGGGGTCAGCGTGAGCGGGGCCGCGCCCTCCCCGGCTCTCGCCGCCCCCGCCCGAGGAGGCTCCGCCGGCCCGGAGTGAACCGGATCGTCGATCGTTTCCGGAGGAGAAGAGGGGATGGGGCGATATCAGCCACCGGACGCGCTGGCTTTCCCGCGGTTTGCGGGGATCCGCACCTTCATGCGCCTGCCCCACGTTCAGAACCCTGAGGGGGTGGATGTGGCCATCCTGGGGCTCCCGTTCGACACCGGGGCGACGTTCCGGGTGGGCGCTCGCTTCGGCCCGGAGGCCATCCGCAGCGCCTCGGTCCTCCTGCGTCCCTATCATCCGTTTCTCCGGGTGAACCTCTTCGAACACCTCTCCGTGGTCGACGCCGGGGACGCTCCGGTGGCCCCCGGCTTCATTGAGGATTCCCTGCGGCGCATCGCGGAGTTCCTGACGCCGTGGGCCGCCGCCGGCGTGATCCTCATCGGGCTGGGCGGGGATCACTCGGTTCTTCTGGGGGAGCTGCGGGCAGTGGCCGCGGCTTACGGGCCGGTGGCCCTGGTTCAGCTCGACAGCCATCCCGATACCTGGGACGCTTATTTCGGGCATCGGTATACCCACGGCACGGTGGTGCGACGGGCCATCGAAGAGGGGCTGATCCTCCCCCAGCGGTCCATCCAGGTGGGACTGCGCGGGCCGATCTACAGCCCGGAGGACTGGGAGGCGGCCCGGGCCCTGGGCCTGGAGATCGTGACCGCCGGGGAGGCGCGCGCTTTGGGCCTGGAGGGCACCGCCCGCCGCATCCTCCAGCGGGTAGGAGATCATCCCGCGTTCCTTTCCGTGGACATCGATTTCTTCGATCCGGCTTATGCGCCGGGCACCGGCACGCCGGAGGTGGGCGGCTTCGCTTCGTGGGAGGGTTTGACCCTCCTGCGGGGTCTCATCGGCCTGCCGCTGGTGGGGATGGACGTGGTGGAGGTGCTGCCGGCCTATGATCCGGCAGGGATCACGGCCCTCCTGGCGGCCAACGTCGTCTACGAAGGCCTGGCGTTGCTGGCCGCCCGCCGGCGGGATGGCCTTCCCGCCGTCGCGTTGCTCGGCGCCCGGCCGGAGGGTATGTGAGGCCGGGATCGGATTCATCTTGGAAGGAGGGGCTTCCGGGATGGTTTACGCAGTAGAGCTGCGGGAGGTGAGCAAGCGCTTTGGAGAGGTGGAGGCCGTCCATCAGGTCTCTCTGCAGATCCGGGAAGGGGAGTTCTTCTCGCTGCTCGGCCCTTCAGGGTGCGGGAAAACCACCACCCTGCGCATGATCGCCGGCTTCGAGCGGCCGGATGCCGGCGAGATCCTGATCCGCGGCCAGCGTATGAATGAGGTTCCTCCGTTCCACCGCCCGGTGAACACCGTCTTCCAGCACTACGCCCTCTTCCCCCATATGACGGTCTTCGAGAACGTCGCCTTCGGCCTGGAGATGAAACGTCTTCCCCGGGAGGAGATCCGTCGTCGGGTGGCGGAGGCCCTGCGTCTGGTGCGCCTGACCGGGCTGGAGAACCGCTATCCTCGCCAGCTTTCCGGCGGCCAGCAGCAGCGGGTGGCCCTGGCCCGCGCCCTGGTCAACCGCCCGGCGGTCCTGCTCCTCGACGAGCCCCTGGGCGCCCTGGACCTCAAGCTGCGCAAGGAAATGCAGCTGGAATTGAAGAACCTCCAGCACCAGGTCGGCATCACGTTCATCTATGTCACCCATGATCAGGAAGAGGCCATGACCATGTCCGACCGCATCGCCGTGATGAATCAGGGGCGGGTGCTCCAGGTGGGCACGCCGGTGGAGATCTACGAGCGCCCCGCCACCCGCTTCGTGGCCGATTTCATCGGGGAGACCAATTTCCTGGAGGGTCGGCTGGTCGCCTTTGAGGAAGGATACGCCCGGGTGGAGGTGGAAGGATTCCCCCTCCTCGCCGCGCGGCCGGATGGGATCTCCCCGGGCCAGTCGGTCACGGTCGCCATCCGCCCCGAGCGGATCCATGTGAGCCTGGAGGAGCCCCTCGCGTTCCCCAATCGCTATCCCGGCCGGATCGAGGAGATGATTTACATCGGGACGGACACCCTCTTTCGGATCCGCTTGAACGAGCGCCTCGCCCTGCGGGCGCGCATGCAGAACCGGGAGGGCACCGCGCCCCTGGCCGGCTATGCGTCGGGGTCCGCGATCTGGGTCGCCTGGATCCCGGAGAGCGCCCGGGTGTTGCGGGAGTGAGGCAGGGGCGCCGGCAGGCGGAGCCATCGCGCGCCCGGACACGGTCGGACGAGGGCCGGAGGTCGTCACATGGCAGGCGTGTTGCGTTTCGGAGGTCGAACAGGGACTGCGCTCGGCGTGTTCGGGGTCCTGGTGGGGAGCGGGGTGGCGCTCCTTCTCCTGGCCCAGAACACGGAGCCTCCTGGGCGGATGATCCTGGGCGGGCTGGGGCTGGTGGACGGGGTCCTGGCGGCCGTCTGGATCCTGGGTCTTCCGGGGGTCTCCTCCCTGATCCTCGCCCGCGCCGGGGCGGGGCTCGTCGGAGGGGTTGGGGCGATGTTCGCCCTGGGCCTGGAGCGAGGTCTGGTGATCGCTCTCCTTAGCATGGTCCTTCTCATCGCCGCGCTCCCCCGGGCCCGGCTTCCCATGCTCCTCATCCTCCCCGGGACCTTTTACCTGCTGGTCTTCTTCTCTTTCGCCGTCGGCATCATCGCCGTCATCAGCTTCATGAAACGGGGGCCTTATGGGGGGATCCGCTGGATTTTCACCCTGGAGAACTACCAGCGGGCCCTGGATTCCCTCTACATCCAGATCGTTCTGACCTCCCTCTGGATCGCTCTCGTCACCACGGTCCTCTGTCTGCTCATCGGCTATCCCGTTGCCTACGCCATGGCCCGGGCGCCGGCCCGCTGGCGCAACACCCTGCTGGTCCTGACGATGATCCCATTCTGGACCAACTTCCTGGTGCGCACCCTGGCCCTGATGTTCGTGCTGCGCTCGGATGGTCCGATCAACGGTCTGCTGATGGCCATGGGCCTGATCCCGGAGCCTCTTCCTCTCCTGTTCACGCAAAACGCGGTGATCCTGGGCCTGGTATACGGGGAGCTGCCCTTTATGATCCTTCCCCTCTATGCCACCCTGGAGCGGTTCGATTTCTCCCTGGTGGAGGCGGCCCAGGACCTGGGGGCGAACGAATGGCATGCCTTCCGGCGGGTGATCTGGCCCCTCACCCTCCCGGGGGTCCTGGCCGGCTCCACTCTGGTCTTCATCCCCTCCGTGGGGGCCTTCATCACCCCGGATCTCCTGGGCGGAGCCAAAACGATCATGATCGGCAACGTCATTCAGTATCAGTTCCTTACGGTGCGCCACTGGCCCTTCGGGTCTGCCCTCTCTTTGATCTTGATGGCCATGGTCCTGGCGGCGACGATGATCTACCTGCGCGTCGGCGGAAGGGAGCGTGTGCTATGAGCGTCCCTGCGGTCACCCGGCCGGAGCGCGCGGCGGCGCGCGTGTGGCCGCCCCTGGTGCTGTATCTGGTGGAAGGGCTGGAGTGGACGGCCGTGGGCCTGGTGCTGCTGCATCTGGGGAGCGCCCTCGGGACCCTCATCCCCTGGCTGACCGGTCTGGGGGTGCTGGGCGACCTGCTCCGCCTGGCCCGGATGTGGACGGGCCCGGAGGGTCCCGGATGGGTTTCGCTGGCCAGCGGCTGGCTGGCCCTCTATGGCCTGCTGTTGCTGTGCGGCTACCTGTGGCGTCGCCCCGGCCGGATGGGGCGGATCCTGCGGCATCTGTTGACCTGGGGCTCTCTCACCCTGGTCTTCCTGTTCCTGGTCCTGCTGGATATCAACCGCGAGCATGTGCTGCGCCGCTTCCTGCGGGTGGAGCCCTGGCCGGTCCCTGCCTTCCGTTTCGCCGCTGAATGGCGGGCAGGGATGATCGGGCTGACCTTCTTGTTTCTGTATGTGCCGATCTTCATCCTTGTCCTCTTTTCCTTCAACGCCTCGCCGATCTCCACGGTCTGGCAGGGTTTCTCCACGGCCTGGTATCAGCGGGTGCTCCAGGATGAGCTGGTGCGAGGGGCGGCCGGGCGCAGCCTTCTCATCGCCTTCCTCGCCACGCTGATCTCCACCATCCTGGGCACGATGCTGGCCCTGGGGCTGGATCGCCATCGCTTCTTCGGAAAGACCTTCCTCGAGGGCCTGCTCTATCTTCCCATCATCATCCCCGAGATCGTGATGGGGGTGGGACTGCTGCTCTTCTTCGTCCTGACCCGCACGCCTCTCGGTCTCTGGACCATCCTCATCGCCCACGTGGCCTTCTGCATCCCCTTCGTGTATGTGATCGTCCGCGCCCGGCTGGCCACTTATGATCGCACGCTGGAGGAGGCGGCTCAGGATCTGGGGGCGAACGAGTGGGAGACTTTCCGCCGGATCACCCTGCCTCTGCTGATGCCGGGGATCCTGGGCGGGGCGCTGATGGCCTTCACCCTCTCCATCGATGATTTCGTCATCACTTTCTTCGTCACCGGGCCCGGTTCGACCACTCTGCCGGTGTTGCTCTATTCCAAGGTGCGGCTCGGGATCACCCCGGAGCTCAACGCGGTCTCCTCTCTGCTCTTCGGCGCCTCCTTGACTTTTGTGGTGCTCTCCCTGATCGCTCAGCGTCGCTCGTGACGGCGGAAAATGAAAACACGGGAGATCCGCTCGGCTCCGAAAGGCCCCCATCGGCGCGCCCGACCGCCGATGGCCCTTCCTCGCCCGGAGCGCTCCGCCGGGCGGTCGAGGAGGGCCCTGCCCGGCCTCGGATGGATCGCCCTGCTGATCCTGGGCGCTCTCCTCGCTCTCCTAAGCGGCCTGGGGATCGTCCGGGGCCTGCGGATCGTCCCCTTCGGCCCCGAACCCTACCTGGCGCCCCAGCCCGCCTCCTCTGCCCGAACCCCCCGGGTGGGTCTGGTGGCCGGGCATCTGGGGCATGACAGCGGGGCGGTCTGCGCCGACGGGCTCACCGAGGTCGAGGTCAACACTGCCATCGCCCGGGAGGTGGCCCGCCGCCTGGAGGACCTGGGGTATTCGGTGGACATCCTGGAGGAGTTCGACGAGCGGCTGAACGGCTATCGGGCGGCGGCCTTGCTCTCCATCCACGCGGACTCCTGCGAATACATCAACGATGAGGCGACCGGCTTCAAGGTGGCCCGGGCCCAGGCCGACGCCGTTCCGGAGCAGAGCGATCGCCTGGTGGCTTGCCTGATCTCCGCCTACGGGCAGCGCACCGGGCTGCGCTTCCACGCAAACAGCATCACCTACGACATGACCGATTACCATGCCTTCCGGGAGATCGATCCCCGCACCCCCGCGGCCATCATCGAGACCGGGTTTCTCTACCTCGATCGGAGGATCCTCACCGAGGGGCGGGAGCGGGTGGTGGAGGGCATCGTGGAGGGTCTGCGTTGCTTTCTGGAAGGCCGGTAGGAGGGGGATCCGCCGGGGAGGCCATCTGGGGAAGGCCCCCCCGGCGTTTCCAAAGCGCATCGTTCTTACGGGACCGGCTGCTCCGCCGGCCGGCGGAACCACGTCCGCCACTCCCGTTTCTCCCAGACCACCAGGATGGGGGCCGCGTTGAAGATCGAGGAGTAGGTCCCGCTGATCATCCCGATCAGCAAGGTGGCGATGAACTGCCGGATCGTCGTCCCCCCGAAGAGGAGCAGGGCGACCAGAGTGAAGATCAGCGTCAGCTGGGTGTTGATCGAGCGGTCCAGGGTCTGCAGGATGCTGTGGTTCACGATCCGCTCATAGGGCTCGCCGCGGTAGCGGAGCAGGTTCTCCCGGATTCGGTCGAAGACCACGATGGAGTCGTGCACGGAGAAGCCGATGATGGTGAGCACGGCGGTGAGGAAGAGGGCGTCCACCTCCCACCCGAAGACTTTCCCGAAGATCGAGGCGGTGCCCACCACCACCGCCACATCGTGCAGCAGGGCCAGGACCGCGGCCACGCCGTAGCGGAAGGCGTGGGGGACCTGGCGGAAGGCGAAGGTGAGGTAGAGCATGATGGCCAGGGAGGCCATGGCCACCGCCACCAGGGCGCCTCGCGTGACCTCCGCCCCCACCGTGGGGCCCACGGATTCGAAGCGTTCCAGGACGACGTCGCCGTAGCGGGCGCGCAGGGCTTCCATCACCCGGGCCTGGGTCGCCGCATCCATCTCCCGGGTGCGGATGATCAGCGTCCCCTGCAGGGAGGGCTGGGCCCGGATGTCGGCCGTGGGGAAGCCGGTCGCCTGCCCCACGATCCGGATCACCTCCTCGCTGGAGGGCGCCGCCCCCGCGGGGAGACGGAGCTCCAGCATCGAGCCGCCGGTGTAATCGATGGCCAGGGGCAATCCGTAGAGGGCCAGGGAGATCAGGCCCGGCACGATGACCAGCAGGGAGAGGGCGAAATACCAGTATCGCTTGCCGATGATGTCGATCATCCCTTCGCCTCGCTGTCAGAAAAGTTCATGGGCGTAACCTTGGTGCCTGTGCGAACGTTTCAGATCCCAAACCACCCCTGATGGACCCGTGCGCTGATCCGATCCAGCAGCGCATGCAGGAAAGTTCGGGTCACCCAGATGCCGGTGAACAGGCTGGCGGCCACCCCGATGGCCAGGGTCAGGGCGAACCCCCGCACCATGCTGGCCCCGAAGTTCAACCCGAAGATATAGAGGATGGCGCAGGTGATCAGGGTGGAGATGTTGGAATCCCGGATGGAGGGCCAGGCCCGCTCGAAGCCGTAATCGATCGCCATGGACAGATCCCGCCCGGCGCGGAGCTCCTCCTTCAGTCGCTCGAAGATCAGGATGTTGGCGTCCACCGCCATCCCGATGGAGAGCACAAACCCGGCGATCCCGGGCAGGGTCAGGGTCACCGGGAGCAGCTTGAAGATGGCGAAAACCAGGGCGGTGTAGAGGCTGAGGGCCAGCACCGCCAGCACCCCGGGGACGCGGTAGTAGAGGATCATGAACAGGGCGACGGTGGAGAACCCGATGATGCCGGCGATCAGGCTGCGACGGATGGACTCCTGCCCCAGCGTCGGGCCGATGTTGCGGGTATCCACGATCTTGAGCGGCACCGGAAGGGCCCCGTAGCGCAGGGTCACCGCCAGAGCCTCCGCGTCTGCCAGCGTGCTCCCGGAGCCCATCCGGATCACCCCCTGGCCCTGGGTGATCGGCTCCTGGATCACCGGGCAGGAGATGACTTTCTTGTCCAGCACGATGCAAAGGTAGCGCCCCACGTTCCGGGAGGTGTATTCGGCGAAGAGCCGGGTGCCCTCCGCGTCCAGGGTGAAGGCCACCTCCGGCTGCCGGAACTGATCCAGCTGGGGCCGGGCGCTGCGCAGGTTCCGGCCGGTCATGATCGTCCGGTAAATCGGCTCCGTCGGGCTGAGGGGCGCCGTTCCGGTCACCTCCGCTGTTCCGGTCAGGGAAGGGGTGGGGGCAAGGGACGGCGTGGCGGTGACCGGCGCGGTCCCGGTGATCGGAAGGTCCAGGCTGGTGCGGATGGTGGTGCCCTCCGGGATCGGGGTTGCGCCGGCGTCCACGAACTCCAGCAAGCCGGTCTGCTTGATCGTGTTCACGGCTTGCTCCAGGTTCGTCACCCCGGGCAGCTCCACCACGATCCGACGCGTCCCCGCGATCTGGACGACGGGCTCGGAGACGCCCAGGGCGTTCACCCGGTTCTCGATGATCCGGCGCGTGTCCTCCAGGTTGCCCCGGTCCACGGGCTGGTTCGGCGGGACGTCCGCCTCCAGGAGGATCTGGATGCCTCCCTGGAGGTCCAGGCCGAGCACGGTGCGGATCTCCCGCTGCAGCCCCAGGAAACCGATCTCAATCCGGGTTTCCGTGAAGTCCACCCAAAGGGCGAGGACGGCCAGCAGGCCGATCAACGCCAGCCAGAGATTCCGGTTGCGCATCGGGAAATTCACCCTCGGATCAGGTTGACCTCGTTCAGGCGACAGGAGGATGCGGCGGGTTTTCGCCCTTTCCTCCCGGCTCTCCCGGTGATCGGGCTTGGGAGAGCGGCTTGATTTAGGACTTACGCGGTTTCCTGCGCATTCCGGTCGTGGCCTTGGGTTTTAGCCCAAGGCCAGAGGACCGGCCACCGGGGTCGCCCACCGACCCCTGCCCCAAGGGCCCAGGCCCTCGAGGAATTCCACCCCCCTGCGGGCGATGTTCACCGCCGCCGCCGCGTGACGGCCCATCCTCGCCCCGCAAGGGCACGCCAGGGCGTGTCCCCTTAGCCGGTCTACCACCCTGCCGCATACCGGACACGCCCGGGACGTGTTCTGCGGGTTCACGAAGATCAAGGGAACCCCATAAAACCTCGCCTTGTGAACCAGAATGCGATGGAAAGTCATAATGCTCCAGAAGTTCAGCAGGCGCTGCCGCATCCTCCTGGACTTCCCCTTCCCGATCCGCTCCTTCATCCCCTTCAGATCCTCCAGCACCAGAGCCGCTTTCATCCCCAGCGCCCAGGTGATCAGCGCCAGGGCCAGATGATGCCAGAAGTTCTCCACCTTCTCCCGGCGGATCCTTCGATGCTTGGAGGCGATCTTCTTTTTGGCCTTCGGGTTGCGCTTCCCTCTTGTCCCTTTGATCTCGCGCCGCAGATGATCCCGGTTGACCTTCCCCACATATCCCGTGTCGATCTCCCGGATCTCGCCGGTGGAGGTCACAAAGGCCGTGAGGTTCCCTTCATTGCTGTCGATCCCGATCACCCCCTCCGGCTTATAGGGGATGGGATCCGGGAACTTGAGAGGGATGGAGAGGGAGTGGGCCGTGAGCGTCGGCTCCCCCATCCTCGCCCGCCCTGCTTTCCACTCGTCCAGCAGCCGGCGATACTTGTGATGGGGACGGAAGGTGAGGACGATGGGCTCTGGATCCCGGGGGGAGACCGGGATCGTGACGGTCAGGAGCTCCCCGTCCCATTCAATTTTCACGGCCTGCTTGGTGAGATAAACCGCTGGCCGCCGGATCTCCGGCCGGTCCGCCTGGGTCTTCCCCTTCCGCTGCCGGTTTCGGAAACCGTGGACGACCCGGGCTCCAGACCGGATCGCCCCGTAGATCAGATGGGAGTGGATGTGGGGATACCTCTCCCGCAGGGAGGGGTAGAGGGCTTTGATGATCGTGAAGGTGGCGGTTTTGCTGTTTTCCAGGGCGTAGTCGACGGCCTGTCGCTGGATGTCGGCGCAGGTCTCCATCAGGGCGCGGATTTTGGGATGCTCCTCGAATCGGAACCGCAGGCAGACCGTCGGCATCCTTCTGCCTCCGCCACTATGATCCTCCATTCGAATTCCTGTCCGTGGCGCGGGGAGAAATGCGCTCCCAACTGCGCGACTCCTATATTGTAAGAATCCGCGTGAGGAAAGCAAGCCCGGCGCCGCCAGGGGTGTGTCCTAAAATCACGGCCAAGCCTGACAAAATGGGAACACACCTACCGTCTGAGGTCGCTCCTTCCTTCGATGGGATATGTTCACACGGCGTTCACAGAGGACGGTTAGATTGGGGGAGGATCCCTCATCGAGGAGGCGCGGATGCTGGGACAGGGTTCGACGTCCTCTTCGTGGAAATGGTGGGAGATGATCGTCGGGCTGGTGGCGCTTCGGTGGGTGGTGATCGGCGGCCTCGTGGCGCTTCCCATGTGTCTCTGCGCGTTCTGTATGGTCAGCGGCCTGGGCGTCGCGCTGCTGGGGACCGTCGGCTTGATGGCGGGAGAGGTCCGGCCGGCCCGGGAGGCCGCGGAGCAGTTCCTCTCCGCCTTGCGGGATGAACGGTGGGAGGACGCCTACGCCCGTTGCGCTCCGTCCTTGCAGAGGCAGCTGGGCGGGCCGGAGGAGCTGGCCCGGCGGCATGGGGGCGATCGCCGGCCGGTCGAGTGGTCTTTCCCCCGCTGGAGCGTGGAAGTGAAGAATGGGGTCCGACAGGCCCATCTGGAAGGAACCCTCACGACGGCGAGCGGGGAGAAATACGCCTTCTCCATCGAGTTGCGCACGCGCGCGGTCGGGTCCGGCGAGGCGTGGGAGGTTTACGCGTTCACGACGGAGTGAAGAGGGGCGTCGACCGGAGTCCAGGCCTGAGTTGGGACAGATGGAGGGGGCGTGGAAGGCGGCCCGCGCCGCGCCCACGAGGGCCCGCCGCTAGGGACGGGTTCATCGGGCGCTCCCGGCCCCACAGGCCCCTCCGGTCTCGGAACGCCTCCTCGATCTTCATCCGCTTCCAGGTAGATCCGCAACGCTTTCTCCGGACCCGGGTTGCTTCCTAAAAGGGCTCTGCAAGCGCCCACCTCCGGATGCCGATCCCACCGGGGATGGCGTGTCCGCGATGCGGGGCGGCCTGAAGCAGCCGCCCGAAGCTCCGGGTCCGGCCATCCGGCAGCAGGCCCCATTGGAGGTCCAGAGAGCAGCGTTTTTCCCGGCGTCCGTGCGACCCATGAGGAGGTCCCCCTTCTCCCCCATCCCGACTTACGTTCGAACCTCAGGAACATCCCTTGACGTTTTGGAACATCGAGATTAGCATTGAGGTGGAAGTCGGGTTCCCCCTCTCCGGCTTGGACGAGCGTGGGGGAGAGATGGGCGTTAGAGGCGTGGGTTCCCCGTTCCTGGATGGAATGCGCCCCGGGGGCGGCGTGATCGGGCCGCTCAGGGAAAGCCTCCTCGCGGACCCTTTCCTCGCTATGCTTCACCGGAGGTTCCTCTGAAGACCGCTGGGCCTCAGTGGGGGGTTAAAGTTCAGGTCAGGAGACCCGACGGGCGCGGGGAGGATGCGATGGGCCTTAGAGAGGCGGGCTTCAGGTTCCCCGATGGGATGGGCTCCGGCGCGCGGGCGAGCGGGCCCTGGTGGGCGTCTCCGACAGGCGGTCCTCGGACGCGGAAGGTCCCCGTGGCGAAGGCCTCGATGGGGGTTGTTCCGGGTTCCCTTCGATTGTTCCGCTCTCTGAAATCTCCCGTTTGGGAGGAGGTGGAGCCATGAAGGGGATGAAGCCGATGTGGGGGCGGTGGGGGTTAGTGGGCTGGGTGGTGGCGCTGATGGCGGCGCTGGCGGGCTTGGGGTCGGGAGGTCGGGGCTTGGGGGCGCTGGCCCAGGGCGGCTCCAACGTGGAGCTGGTGGGGCAGATTGGGGGGGCGGTCTCAGCGGTGGCGGTGCAGGGGCGGTATGCGTATGTGGGGGTGGGGCTGCGGCTGGTGGTGGTGGATGTGGGGGATCCGGCCCGTCCGGTGGCGGTGGGGCGGACGGGGGTGCTGCCGGGCGTGGTGGAGGATGTGGCGGTCTCGGGATCGTATGCCTATGTGGCGGATCGGGATGCAGGCCTTCGGGTGATCGATGTCTCGAATCCTTCTTCCCCTTGGGAGGTGGGCGCTTATGACACGCCGGGGGGTGCCTTGGGCGTGGCGGTCTCGGGATCGTATGCCTATGTGGCGGATGGGGGAGCGGGTCTTCGGGTGATCGATGTCTCGAATCCTTCTTCTCCTCGGGAGGTGGGCTTTTATGACACACCGGGGGGGCCTCTGGCGTGGCGGTCTCGGGATCGTATGCCTATGTGGCGGATGGGTGGGCGGGCCTTCGGGTGATCGATGTTTCGAATCCTTCTTCCCCTCGGGAGGTGGGCGTTTATGACACACCGGGGTATGCCTGGGGCGTGGCGGTCTCGGGATCGTATGCCTATGTGGCGGATGGGTGGGCGGGCCTTCGGGTGATCGATGTTTCGAATCCTTCTTCCCCTCGGGAGGTGGAGTTTTATGACACCCCGGGATATGCCGAAGGCGTGGCGGTCTCGGGATCGTATGCCTATGTGGCGGATGGGTGGGCGGGCCTTCGGGTGATCGATGTTTCGAATCCTTCTTCCCCTCGGGAGGTGGGGTTTTATGACACGCCGGGGAGTGCCTTGAATGTGGCGGTCTCGGGGACGTATGCCTACGTGGCGGATGGGGAGGGTGGTTTGGTGATTTTGCGGTTTTTGGGGGCGGGGGCCACCTACTCCATCTCCGGGCGAGTGGTGGACGGCAGCGGCAACCCCATCGCGGGCGTCACCGTCTCCGACAACGCGGGCCATACGGCGGTCACGGGGAGTGACGGCCGCTACGTCCTGAGCGGGCTGGCGGCGGGCACGTATACCCTCACGCCCAGCAAGAGCGGCTACACTTTCTCGCCCCCCTCGCGCGCGGTCACGGTGCCGCCGGATGCGACGGGGGTGGATTTCGTGGGCTATCAGCTCACAATCGCTCACATTGAGGTCAGCCAAGCCACTCAGAACATGAGCAACACTGTGCCTCTTATTGCTGGCAAGCCCACCCTTGTGCGAGTATATGTTTCTTGCCCGCCTAATGGACAGGTCCCTTCTGACGTCTCCGTGATATTGCGAGGCTATAGCTTCTCCGGGGAGTTGCCTGGCTCGCCCTTGGCACCCTTCGGTAGCTATCTGCGCACCGCCTGCCAAGATAACCTGGCGCAGCAACGGGATGATCTGCGCAAGACTTTCAACTTTGTTCTGCCCAAAGAGTGGGTTACGGGGACAATCACTCTGCGTGTCCAGGTAGGCCAAGCGGTAAAAGCAGATTCATTTACGTTTCAAACAGCCCGAAAGCTTGCTATTCGATATGTGCCGATATACTATGCTCCATCTGGTTGCATCTGGTTAACACCAATGCCAGATCCTATGCGCATTGCCCGGGCCTATCAATGGGCGCAAAAGGTTTATCCTACTGCTCAAATCGAGTATCTTCCCTGGCCAAGCATAGTTTGGAATGTTCCTTTGAGAACATTTTTCTGCATGGGTGGCCCCAATATTAAAGGGATGAGGCTTTTGAATTCCCGGTTATCCCAGGAGTGGCTTCTGGTTGAAGGGACTCGCCCGGACTATGTGTTCGGGTGGCTGCCCGATGAGGCCGTAGGCGGTGGCTTAGCCGATCCGAATTGGCCCGACTGGCCTGGACTTGGTGTGGCTGCCCACGGTGATGACGATCCTAATCATGGCCCGCGCATCTTTGCTCACGAAATTGGGCATTTGCTGGGTCGACGCCATACGCGGGGCAGCGCGGATTCCCGGCCTCGGTGTGCGGACCTTGACCAGACCTCATACAATGATTGGCCCTATTCCACAGCAAGCATCCAGGAATATGGTATCAACATCGATGGGGGCATTCGTATCTATCGTCCTTCTGAGACTTATGATTATATGTCCTATTGCTGGTACTGGCATAACCTGCCTGCCTGGACCTCACCGCATACTTACGAGCGAATCTACACCCAGAACTTGCAAATCACTAGTTCAGCCATGCAAGCGCTGTCCATGCCCCAGCGCTACTTCATTGCCAGCGGGTTGGTTTACACCGATGATACTGCCATCCTGGAACCCATTTGGGTCATTACCTCTACTACTGTGGTGCCGCGGAACCCGCCGGCTGGCACCCAATACTGTCTAGAAGCTCAAGACGCTAGCCACACGGCTCTGGCCAGCTATTGCTTTGACCTGACCTTCAAGGACTATGAGACCGGTGAGTTCACCAATGTGGATGGCTTCAATCTGATGCTTCCATACCCCAGCGATGTAGCTCGCATTGTGCTTCGCAAGGGGGCACAGACGCTTGCTGCCCGGCCTGTCAGTGTCCACGGGCCCACCGTGACCGTCCTTTCCCCTAACGGTGGTGAGGTCTGGGCGGCTACAGGGACCTACACCATCACCTGGATAGCCAGCGACGCCGACGATGACCTGCTAACCTACAGTGTCCTCTATAGCCCGAACGGGAGCGAGTGGATACCGGTTGCAATGAGCATCACCTCGACTCAGCTAGTAGTGAACGCCGTGGAGCTGCCTGGTGGTAACGCGGCGCGCGTGCGTGTGTTAGCTTCGGATGGGGTGAACACTTCCAGCGACGAATCGGATGCCCCCTTTAGCGTTGGGCGCAAGGGACCGCAGGCCTTCATCCTCTCGCCGGATAAGGATATCACCCTCGCTTTAGGTATGCCGCTGTGGCTACAAGGCTATGCCTACGATCTGGAGGATGGGATTCTGCCAGACACAGCCCTGCGCTGGTCCTCCAGCCGTGACGGCGACCTGGGAACGGGAAGCCAGGTGCTGGCAAACCTCTCTCCAGGCGAACACGTTATCGCCCTCACGGCAACGGATAGCGATGGCAATGTGACCACGGCGACAGTGCCGGTGTTTGTCGGCTCCCGGCTCTACCTGCCGCTGGTGCTGCGGAGCCGGTAGGAGCCGAGCGGACGTCGTTCGATCGGAGCTTGAGGCGAGAAGGACGGAGCCGGGATTCCCTTCGGGGGAGGCTCCGCGAGCCTCTATGCTCGGAAGAGGAGGTGCGCGATGGCGAAGCGTCGATCTCTTTCTCTTCTCTCCGGTCTGGGTCTTGCCGCCGGCCCCGGCGGAGGCCGAGCGGGTCTTCATCGCCCTCCCGGCGCCGCCTCCGGAGGCGATGGCGGAGGCCGAGCGAGGGGACGGCCTGAGCGGAGAGGCGGCCATGCTCCGGCTGGCCGAGGCCGCTGCCCGCCCGCTGCGGGAGATCCTGGAGCGGCTGCAGCGGGAGGGGCGGATCGAGGGCTTCCGCCTGCGCCCGGATCTGTTCGCCGTGGAGGTGCTCCGGCCGGCTCCGGGGGCTCTGGAGGCCCTGTCCCTGCCGGCGGGGGCGGCCCTCGTTGAGGGTCCGCAGGCGCTGGCCTGCCTGCGGCAGGACGCCGAGGTCTTGCGGGCGCAATGGGAGGCCCGGCGGGCGCGGCCGGCGGTCGAACGGATGGGGGCGGCCGCCCTCTCGGCCCAGGCCACCAACCCCAGCATCGACGTTTACGCACCCCCGGACGCCTCGTACACCTACGTGGTCGGGCGGACCGACCCCAACGCGAGCGTCCGCATGCGGATCTACCGGGGCGGCCAGCTGATCGTCGAGCGCTGGACATATAGCAGCTCAAACGGAGATTATTCCTTCTATCCGATGTGGCTGGGCTCCTCTTGCGGGGGCGGGTCCGGCTATGACTGGACGTTGCGGCCGGGGGATGAGGTGGAGGTGGCGGTAGGGGACCGGGCGGTCCGCACGGTGGTGGCTTATGTGCAGGCCTGGGCCGACCCCCAGAGCGATACGGTGGCCGGGCGCACGGATCCGGGCCGCGCCGTGGAAGCGGCGCTGCGGATCCCCGACGCCTCCCTGTGCAGCTGGACGCCGGTGACCCGCACCGGCGCCGTTGACGGGGCTGGGAATTTCTCCATCCGCTTCCCCGACTTCGACGGCCAGGCGTGGGGTTTCGTTTACGCCCGGGACGGGAACGGCAACAGCACCTTCGTAGCTGTCCGGGCCTTCCACCTGGAGGCCTGGGTGAGGGGCAGCTCCGTCTCTGGCTTCCTTCGCCCGGATGTCGACTTCACCGCGGCGGTGTGGCGGGGCAGCGCGGTGGTGACCCAGACCGTCGGGCGGACCGGCAGGAGCGACGGGTTTTTCTGGTGGTGGTTTGGCTTCCCGCTCCAATCCGGGGACGTGATCTCGGTCACCGGGGGCGGCGTCACCCTGCGGCTGACGGCGGTGGATCTGCGGCTGTCCTTCGATCCGGCCGCCAACCGGGTCTCGGGCGTCACCGCGCCGAACCGCCGGGTTCGGATCAACTTCTACAAGTCGACGTATTACCCGGTGGCCACCGCGTGCAACTACGGCTCCGAGTGCCGGGGCGTCGTCAGCGACGCCGCGGGGAACTTCACCGCAACCTCCACCCTGGACCTGGTCCGGGGCGACAGGGTCCACATCTGGATCCTGGATTCGGAGGGCAATTCTCAACACGCCGGCCGTTACGTTCCCATCATCATTCTGGAGCTTCGCTCCCGACCATGGGGCAGCTCCGATATCCGCGGTTACTGGGGCGATCCCTCCGCCACTTCGGTGACGGTCACCCTTCGCGCTCCCGATAACACCATCAAATACCAGGCACTCACTAGTCTAAGCGAGTGGAACGGTTCCTTTTCAGCGTGGCTTGGGTCGTGGGTGAGCATGGCGGCGGGGGATCGGGTGGAGGTCACGGACGGTCGGATCACCGAGACCACTACGGTGCCCGTGCTGACCGCCCGGCTGGACGGAGCGGCCCGGCAGCTGCGGGGGCAGGCGGGCCCCGGCCGGGTGGTGGCCCACCTCCGGGATTACCGGCCGGAGAGCCTCTACTATGGATCCTCGTGGCCCGGCTACTTCCCCTTCTGCGCGGAGGGCCCGGTCAGCGGCGGGGCCTATGCCCTCTCCTTCCCTTCCTCTGCCCAGGTGGGCGGGATGGACGGGGCGGATTTCTGGGCCTTCGGGAGCGACGGCCACGCGGCCACTTTTTACGAAGCCTACTATACCACTCCCTTCCCGGGCCTTTATTTCTCCTCCATCCAGGCCTTCACGGTGTGGGCGCGGCAGGACGGGCAGAGGCTCTGGGGGGTGGTCGGCGTGGCGCCGGTGACGACCTCCCTTCCGGTCACCATCACGGTGCGGCGGGGCGCCGCCGTGCTGACCTCCACCGTCGCGACCGCCGATCCGGTCTTCGACCTCTCCCTGGGCGTGGCGATGCAGGAGGGCGATGTGATCGAGGTTCGCACAGGGGCCGGGGAGGCGGCGAACGTGACGGTCCCCCGCCTCACCGTGGCGCGGGACACGGCCCGCCAGGAGATCTACGGCCAGGCCCCGGCCGGGAAGTATGTTCAGGCCTTCGCCGTCCGCTGGCGCCGGGATCCTGACGAATACAAGGCCCGGAGCGTCCGGGCGGGCTCGGATGGGAGCTACCGGGCGGGCTTCTCGGATCTTTTCTGGTCCAACTGCGATCCGGTTCGCCTCGATCACCGGTGCGTGCGGGGGCGGGCGGATTTCATCAACGACCAGGGCCACACGGTGTCGGTCTGGGAGCCTGCTCCGCCGCCTCTCGGCCCCGACGCGTATGAGCCGGACGACACGGCGGCGCAGGCCCGACCGTATACGGGGATCCAGCTGCACACCTTCCACACGGTGACGGACACGGACTGGATCACCTTCACCGTGCCGGCGGCGGACCTCGCTCAAGGGGTCCCCTACCTCATCCGCCTCTCCGACGGCTACGTGTATGGATACATCCGCGTCTATCAGGATCCTGCCCAGGAGCGTATTGAGGAGTGGTGGTTCTCCACCTGGAGCGGGAGCTGGGGGGTGAGCTGGACGCCGCCGGCCGCGGGGACCTATTACCTGCAGCTGGAGGCTCTTGGCGGCGGCCATTGCGATGCGAGCTATCGGCTGCTGATCCTCCCGGTGCGGAGCCGGATCTATCTGCCTCTGATCATGCGCAACTTCTCCAGCCGGTGAGGCCGCGAGCGGGGCGGGCCGGCATCCTGAAAAGCCGGCCCGCCCCCTCCGGAAGGGGCGGACCATGCGAAGAAGATGGTGGATCGCGCTGATATTTGTCCTTTCATGGGGCCCGGCGCGGTCGGGCCTTTCCGTTTCGAGCCCTCAAGCGGCTGCTTCCTCCTCCATCGGCCTTATCGCGCGCCTTTCAGGCCCTTCGACCCGCGCGGTGGCGGCGGCGGGTTCCGTTCTCTATGCAGGCATGGATCGCAAGGTGGTGGCCGTGGATGTCGCGGATCCGGCGCGGCCGACCGTGCTGGGGGAGAGCATGGAGTTGGCCGGGGCGATTACAGGCCTCGCCGTCGGCCCTATCGTTTATGCGACGGCTGGAGACGCAGGGTTATATCTGCTGGATTTCCAGCCCCCTGCGTCCCCCCGGATCCTTGGGTTTGTGGACACTCCCGGATGGGCCTATCGTGTGGCAGCCTCTGGATCTTACGCCTATGTGGCAGATGGATCCGCAGGGTTGCGCATCATCGATGCGCGCAACCCGTCCAATCCTCAGGAAGCGGGGGCTTATGATACCCCGGGGATCGCCTATAGCGTGGTGGTCTCAGGATCCTATGCCTACCTGGCAGATGGTCCGGGGGGAGTTCGGGTGCTTGACATTTCGGATCCCTCCGCTCCTCGTGAGGTGGCCGCCATTTCCACCCCTCAGCCGGCTCGGGATCTGGCTCTGATAGGATCCCGTCTGGCCGTCGCCCTGGGGTGGGAGGGATGGGGCGATCCGTTGCCGGAGCAACCGGATCTTCTCCTCCTAGAGCTCTCCGTCCCCTCCTCTCCTCAGGTTGTTGCTCGTCTCAGGACCGCCGGCTCCGGCCGGGCTGTCGCGGCCGAGGGGCCCTGGATTTATTTGGGGACGTGGGAGGGTGTGCAGGCGGTTCGAGCTACCTCGCAGGCTTCTTTGATGGAGTGGGGGAGGAGGACCATAGGAACTGTGGCGGATCTGGCGGCTGGAAGCGGTTATCTGTATGCGGCGATCTCGGGCGGAGCCACCGGAGTGGCGATCTTGCGTATTGGAGAATGGGGCGATTCGCCTGTCTTGACTCCCATCGGCCAATTTAGAGGAAGGGCATGGCGGGTGGTCCATCAAGGATCATAAATTTATCTGGCTGTCCGTCCCTTTAAAGTTTGGCGGGTGGACGGCTCCGATCCGACCCGGCTCCGGGAGACAGGTCAGCGATTGCTATCGGGAACCGTCTGGGATCTTTTGCTATCCGGGGATCGTCTGTATGTGGCTGCTGGACGGGCTGGCTTGCGCATTCTGGATGCGGCGGATCCCTCGCTCCGGGAGGTCGGCGGGATAGACACACCAGGGGAGGCGGTGGGGCTGGCGGCGATGGACCGCTATATCCTTATAGCGGATGGGCCAGGCGGTCTTCTGGTGATCGATCCGGAAGACCCTCAAAGGCCGCGGGAGGTGACACGCTGGCCTCCGGAGACGGGCACAGACATTCGGGCGGTCGTCGTCTCGGGCACACTCGCTTATATGCTGGTCGGCTCTGAGACGGTTCAGGTTCTCGATCTCTCCTCTCCTTCGGCGCCACGCCCCCGAGGCGCTTACACGGTCTGGGGTTGGAGGGCGCGGTCTCTTTTCTTATGGGGCAACTATCTGTATGTGACCGCAGGCTCCACGCTCTGGATTCTGGATGTCTCGGATCCGGATCGCTTGCGGAGCGTGGGATCCATTGCTCCGGGTTATAGCGATTTATGGGACGTGAAGGTGATCGGTGATCGAGCTTATGTGGCGGGAGGAGGGCTGCATGTCCTGGATGTTTCCAGTCCGTTTTCTCCTCGCTTGCTGGGGACTTTTTCAACAGAGGCTTATGGGATTGATCTGGCTGGCGCTCTGGTCTATGTGGCGGCCGGAGAGGCCCTGCGGGTGATCCAAATCATTGATCCCTCCTCCATGACGGAGCTGGGAAGGCTGGGGATGCCTGAGATCGCCAGATATGACAGCGCCATGGATGTCGATCAGGGGATTCTCTACATTGCAAGCGGCGATCAGATCATCATCGTCGACGCCCGGGATTCGGATCATCCGCGCCGGCTTGGAGAGTATCACCCCGATTGGAGCCGATGCTCCTCGTCGTTGAGCCCGATGCCCTCCATCTCCCCTGTCATTGTGGATCGGGGGCTGACCTTCTTCACCAGTGCATGCTTTTTTAAAAGCGAGGCTCGTCGGTTTGAGGTGGTAGAGGTTTCGGATCCGGGTGAGCCGCTCCCCGCAGACTCCACGCCCATCGATGCCTATGCTGAGCATCTACGGACGCGCCTGCCATTTGTCTATATGACGGACGGAGAAGACCTTTGGGTTGTCAATCTTCTCGGTGCATCTATCGAAAAAAACCGCTTCGCCACGCCCGGAAAGGCGGCAGGATTGGAAATCTTTGGCTCCCGGCTTTACGTGGCCGACGGGATGGGCGGTTTGCGCATCCTGGATATCTCCAACCCTGTGGAGCCGGTGGAGATCGGGGCTTATTTATGGCCCTCTGGGGAAGCGAAAGTTGTTCTAACTAATGATCGGTATGCTTACGTTCTGCTTTGGCGGACGGACGGTGAAAATAGGTGGAATTTGCGGGTGTTGGATCTTGCCGATCCGCGGGCTCCTCGCGAGCGGGCCGTTTATCCTCTTCCTGAGGGCATTGGATCGGAGCGGGGACTTGCCCTTGCTGGAGGCTATATGTTTGTTGGAGGATCCTACGCCGGGGATCGGATGCTGCGGGTGCTGGATGTGCAGGATCCTGCCTCTCTGCGTGAGGTCGAAGCCTGGCCCGATCTGCCAGCGGTTGCGATGGTTTGGGAGGGGGACCGCCTCTATGTGTTGAGCTGGGAAGGGTATCTGACGGTTTTCCGACTCCCTCCTTCCCCTATGCCTTCTCCGTCAGGGCCTTACCGGGTTTATCTCCCCATGATTGCCCGTTCTGATCCCATCGATTTCACAGTGGCCCAGGTGAATGTTCTCCAGGGGACGGCCGTGAGCCCGCCGTATTCGGTGTTCATCGCAGGACGTCCCACAGTGGTCCAGGCTATTCCGGTGATCCACGGGGCGCTCTACCGGCGAGTGACAGGCCGCTTGATTTGCTACCGAGGAGATTCCCCCATAGCCAGCATGGATCTGCAAACCGTCGCTCGGTCTTCTGTGAAAGCGCCTGCTTTCGGGGAGCATACGGGCAGTCTGCGTTTCCTGGCGCCGGAAGGCTGTCGGGAGCCGGGCTCCACTTTCATCGTGGAACTGGATCCGGAGAATCGAGTTCCGGAAGTGAACGAGGAGAACAACCGGAGCCCGGTTTCCGGTCGGCATGCGCCGGACTTCCGAACTGCTCGGCCCTTGCGGGTAATGATCGTCCCGGTGCGTTATCGGGGGACATTGCCTCCCGGCGCGGAGGACCTGAGGGGTCTGGATTATCTCACGTGGTATCCGGTGCGCGTGTTCCCTGTCCCTTCTGTTGAGTATTCTCTCCATTCGCCTGTGGACTTCGAGGATGGCGGATGCAGCGGATCTGATTGCTGGCGGTCGCTGCTGGATCTGATCACGGCTATTCACGATCAGGAACCCCAGGGAGCCGGAATGATTTACTACGGCTTGGTCGATGCGGTATGGGGGATGATCGCCGGTGTAGGATGGCTGGGCCGGCCTACCTCGGTCGGATGGGCAGGATGGCCGGGTGATCGCCAGCCAGCTTCGATAACGGCTGCCCATGAGATGGGGCATAATTTCAATCGGCTCCATGCTCCTGGATGCGGAGCAGGACAAGTGGACCCCGGCTTCCCCCCTGCCTACATCGATTCCAACGGGAGGGCAACTATTGGCGTGTGGGGGCTGGATCTCTGGGAAATGCGCTGGAAATCTCCACGGGAGTATTTTGATCTAATGAGTTATTGCTATCCGCGGTGGATTTCGGATTACACCTATCGGGCGATTTTTGACTTTCGGGAAGGCGTCGGGTTCGCGCCTCCCGTGGTCGGCGGATGGGAGGAAACCCTTTATTTGCGGGGATGGGTTGATCCTCAAGGACGGGTATCTTTGAAGCCTGCCTATACTATGAAGGCTCCGCTTGATGCGGAGGATTCCGGATCTTTCCGAGCCGAGCTCTTCGATGCGGATGGGAGGCTTCTGGCAGCCCGACGCTTCTCCCCTGTGGCCCTTCCGGATGATCCCGAGGGGTGGCAAGGCTTTGCCCTCCACATGCCTGCGGCTCCTGGAACAGCCGCCGTGCGCATCTGGCATGGAGATCGCCTGGTCGTCGAGCGTCGGTCCGAAGGCCCGATGCCGTCCGCAAGCTCTGCTCGTCTGCGGCGGGAGTCATCGGGAGTTATGGCCGTTCTTGCTGATCCTCAACCCGGGATCTGGTATCGGCTCCGGATCTCCCGGGATGGAGGCCGGACCTGGGAGGTGGTTGCTGTAGACCGTGCAAACTTGCGTGTAGCGCTCGGCAGGCCTGACTGCGAGATGCTTATTGAGGTCCAGGCCAGTGATGGACTGCGCACCGATACCCGAACGTTCGCAGGCTGCGAGGCCCCTTTGCCCTAAGAATGCCCTGTGGATCCCGCAACGCCCACCGCAGGTTCGAATCCCGCCCCCTCCGCTGAAAACCCCGGTCTACGAGCGATGGGTCGAGGAACAGGAAGCAGCCGGTCGTTGGTTTCACCCGGGCGGGTGAAATCAATGACCATGCGCTGCGGAACGGCAAGCTCTTCGTCCCCGACGATCCGGTGATCTCCACCGCCCGCGGCCTCTGGAAGCTGGCGCGGATGAAGCGGTAGGCGGCCCGGCTTTTAGGGGGCAGAGCCCGGCCTCCCCCCGCTGTTTCTGCCCCCTAAAACCGGAAAGAGGCGTCGGGATGGGGCGGCGCAAGTCCGGGAGAGCGATGGTGGTGCAGATCTTCCTCCGGCTGCGGGAGGGGGAGAACGAGGATCTCATCGCCTCCTTCGAGAGGATCCCGTCCGGGCGGCGGCGGTGAAGACGGCGCTGCGGATGGGGGGCATCCCCCGCCATCCGGACGGGGCGGCCGGCCCGGCGGAGGAGGAGATCCTGGAAGACCTGGCCGGGCCGGCGGAGGGATGGTGAAAGGAGTTACGCAGTTGGCTGCGCCCTTCTCCGCACGCGGCGGACATGGCTATCATCATGATGGAGGTGATGACGATGCCGAGGGGCTCCCTGCGATTCCGATTCGAGGAGCATCCCAGAATCCGCGCCCGGATGGAGGCCTGCGCCGACATCCAGCGACAGGCCATCGACTACGCCCTGGAAAACGGCAAAACCGCCACCTTCACCCTCATCAAAGCCCTCTATCCTTCCCTGCGCGCGCAGCATCCGGATCTCCACGCGGTTTGGGTGCAGTCGGCCGTCCGCGCCGGAGCCGCCGTCGTCCACTCCTTCCGAAACCGCCAGCGGAAAGGGAAAACCCAGCTCCAGAAGCCGGAGATCCGGCGGCCCTTCGTTTATGCGCGCCGGGATCTGCTGCGGATCGAGTGGGACGGGGAGATCCTGACCGTCACGATTCCGGTCTCCCCCCGGGATCCGGAGCCCATCGTCCTCACCTTCCGCCCTCACCACAGGTATCGCCGGCTGCTGGACGAGTGGAAGGCGGGGCGGGCGCGGATGGGGGAGCCGACGCTCACGGCCCATTCCCTCTCCATCCCCCTCAAGTTCCCTGACCCCATCCCCTATGAGCCGGAGGGGGTGATCGGGATCGACAGCAATGAGGGGAATCTGACGGCCTTCGTGACCTCCACCGGCGAGATCCGGGAGATCGACACGGGGGATGTGGGGAAGGTCAACCGGGATCCTCAAAACACGTCCCGGGCGTGTCCGGTATGCGGCAGGGTGGGTGAAAGGCGAAGGGGGTGGACAACTGTTGACAATTTTATTATCATTTATTTCGGCCATGAAACTCTTGGATTGGGCTCGTCAGCGGGGGATAAGCGATATCACCGCCTGGCGGTGGTTTCGGGCAGGCAAGCTTCCTGTCCCTGCCCGCCCATTGCCTACTAGGACAATCTGGGTAGAAGCGCCTCACCCAGAAGGTATCCCTGTGCGCTATGCCCGAGTGTCCTCCGCTGACCAGAAAGAGGATCCGGAACGGCAAGTTCAACGCCTTCAGGCCTTTGCCCAAGAACAA